>Ga0208321_1000020_pt1 | contig 257635 bp, 219 predicted proteins | sample June2015DPH_4_15_FD_184692 | JGI IMG/M metagenome (GOLD analysis project Ga0208321, IMG submission 184692) | Peatland microbial communities from SPRUCE experiment site at the Marcell Experimental Forest, Minnesota, USA - June2015DPH_4_150... | ecosystem: Environmental > Terrestrial > Soil >...
GAAACATCCGTTTTTCCGTCGGATGCTGATAGACACGCAGCATCACGTGCAAGGCACGCTCGATGTCCGCCACCGACCCACTCACGTCCACCAACATACGAGTGGGATCCGTGCCGGTTACAGTCAGACTGTTCGCCTTCGCAAAAGCGATGACCACCTGATAATCCTGTTCCGTCGGACCAAACATTTCCGTGAACTGCTCCGGCGTCAGATAATGATGATATTTCGAACTGGCCGGGTCGTAGATTTCCCGGAGCAGATGGGTGAGTGCCTCTTGGTTCCGCAATGGCAACCCAATAGCCAGATTCAAATGATTCGTGCCCGCAAAATTGCCCATCGGCTGCAAGCGCGCCACTGCGGCCGGCACATGACCGCGCATCACCTGCCTGGGGGCTGCGACAGCAGGTGTCATTAACAGGAGCAATAAACAGGTGAACAACCAGATGTTGACAGAAAGTCGAAGTTTCATGGAGATACAGCTTCTGTTTTTTGGCGATTTCAGCCGAGTTTCAACCCAAGGGTTCCTTTCATATTCAGCTTAAGGAATGGGTCAGGTTAAACGAACATCCCGTCGAAAATCAATAAAATTCGTCTGCCAGAAATTGGATATCAGAAAATCTGATTAATTAATATGGCAATCTAACGGGTTGATCGTTTAAAATCACCCAAGGGCCAGCCGGGCAGAGCACCTGGTTATTTGCAAAACAATCGAAAATCCGGGGTCATTGGCGAGAGCCACCCATGTCCTGTGGCAACGATTGGGCCGCTTATCGCTGTACGCGCGCGCCGCCGCCTTTCATCAATTTTTCAACTTCGTCTTTCGACGCCATCGAAGTGTCATCCAGAGTCGCTCTCGCCGGGGAAAACAAACCAGCTTCGAGCAACGCTGACGGGTTGCCCCGGGCCATCAATTCCTTGATTCCCGACCGTATGTTTAAGGTCCGGGGAACCGCAGGCGATAGAAGCCATTGGTCCCGGTCATGTCCAGCGGCAGCAGGTATTGATCGCCTATCTGGATGGGAGAATAGGGAACGACGACCCACTTAGCCGGCGACAGGTTGCCCGAAGTCTCCAGCACGAATCCCGAGTATCCGACCGGCCATATATACAAGGCTATGTTGCCCGAACGCAACATCTCCAACTGGGGAAGGCTGATGACATTGATGGGGTTGGCCAGGCCGAAGTGCCCAAGGCCGTCGTTGGCCCGCAACACCAGGTTCGAAGCCGTCTGGGAAACCACCACTGCGCCAGTCCATACCCCTTGAATAAAGTTGCCCGAAACCGGCGGGGTGACAGCAACACCATTGGTGGTTCCCAAAATGGCCGTGCCGGTGAAATTGGTAAAGATGCCATTGGTCAGGTCTTGCGCGCGAATGATGACGGAGAACGGCGTGTTGACAAATCGCGGCGACGGTATTGGGTTCCAGGCGAAATGATCCAGGGTAACCGCCAGCACCGCATTGGAACTGAGCACCGAACCGTAAAGATTGGTCACCAGCACCGCGTAATTGCCCGCCTGGCGCAATTGCACATTGGTCAGGGTCAGCGTCGTGTTGGTCGCCCCGGCAATGTTCGTCCCGTTAAACCGCCACTGATAGGACAAGGGTGTGCTGCCTGAGGCTACTACGTTGAAGTTGGCCGTTCCACCCACTGTTACTGTCTGATTGGTCGGTTGTGAAATGATTACTGGCGAGGTGGGCGCACATTTGCCTCCACTACCTGCTGCGTAAATGGCTTGGATTTCCGAGGCCGTCAACGCACGGTTGTAGATGGACGCCTCGTCAATCAACCCGTCGAAAATATACCCCGTCATTGCTACATTTCCCCCGATGTAGACCGGCGAGCTGTTCTGGGAAATCGAACCCGTGGCCGCCCGCGATACATCCAGCGTGCCATCCACATAGAGGGACATGTTGGTCCCATCGTAAACGCCAGCCACGTGATGCCATTGACCATCACGGACGTTTCGGCTGCCATACACGTCCTCAGGACTGGCGCCGGTCGCGGCAAAGTAAACCGTCTTAGCCCCAGCCGTGGCCATCAATCGCCAGGAGGTATTCCCCTTGGTGACAATCCCCTCCCAATCCGGATCGGCGGTCAACTGGTTGAGCTTGATCCAGGTCTCAACCGTGATGCCCGAGACGCAGGTGTCCAGCGACGGTGAATCCGGTATGGATACATAGCTGCTCACACCGTCAAACGAGAAGGCTTGGCCCACCATGCCGTTGGTAAACGTGACTCCGTTCACCAGCGTCCCGTTGTTGGTGCCCACAACGTCATGGGCATTGCCTTCCGCCGGCCACCAACCCACCAAACCTGATGGTGCTGGGGCACAGGGCAGCGGCAGATTCACCGTCAACACTGCATTGGAACTGAGCACCGAACCGTAAGCATTGGTCACCAGCACCGCGTAATTGCCCGCCTGACTGGCCTGGACATTGGTCAGCGCCAACGACGTGTTGGTCGCTCCGCTGATGTTCGTCCCGTTGAAATTCCATTGGTAACTCAATGGCAGCGAGCCACTGGCGGTCACGCTGAAAGTTGCAGCGCCACCCACTGTCACCGTCTGATTGGTCGGCTGCGTGGTGATGACGGGCGGGCCTCCGAGTGGAACGACGTTTTGATAGATTGAGATTGTGTTGTCATACAAGTTGCCCAGAACGATGTCCGGCCGGCCATCCCCGTCCAAATCACCAATCGCAATGCCGTTGGGATTATAACCGGCAGCCAGATCAACCCGTGGCGCAAATGAGTTGGTCGTGATGCCGCCAACGATGCTGATGTTGCGAAATAAAGACAGATGATCGGGCAATTGTGTCGACACGACCACATCCGGCTTGCCATCCCCATCCAGATCGCCAATCGCCACGGTGTTACCCCATCCCCCCACGGCAAAATCCACATGGGGCGCAAACGAGTTGGTCGTGATGCTGCCTGGCGTGCTCATATTCCGATAGATTGACACCGCTTGCCCGTTGTTGAATGAAGAAACAGCCAAATCGGGTTTGCCATCCCCGTCCAAATCACCAATGGCTATTTCTCGACTGCTGGAAAGACCCGGAAAATTAACCGTCGGAGCAAAAGCGATGTTTCCAACGGTGCTGATACTGCGTAATACCGACACTGCGTTGTTGTTGTCGCCGTTTACTGTTACTACGTCAGGTTTGCCGTCCCCGTCCAAATCGGCGATAGCCATGAAAGCCGGGCTGGGACCCACGGCAAAATTAATGGGAGCGCCAAAAGAATTCGTGGTAATAGTTCCACTGGTTCCAATGTTCTTTAAAACGGATACCACGTTGCTGGCTGAAGCGACCGTAATGATATCCGGCTTGCCGTCTCCATCCAAATCCGCCACCGCAACACTAAAGGGCACGCCGGCAACAGGTAAATCAACGCGGATTCCAAAAGAATTGGTGGTGATATTTCCAGGAGTACAAAAATTCTGGAAGATTGAAACCATGTTGAAATTTCGATTAGCCACCACGATGTCCAGCCGTCCATCCCCGGTCAAATCCGCCAAGGCAAGTCCCCAAGTGCTGTCGTTTCCACCCCCGATTGTCAAAATAACAGGCGGTGCAAATGAGTTGGTCGACAGAACGCCGTTTGTGCTAATATTGCGATAGATCCCAATTGACCCATCATAAACGTTGGCAACAACCACATCTGGTTTGCCGTCTCCATCCAAATCACCGATGACTACTCGTCCGGGACCATGACCCGCACCCAAGTTCACTTGAGGTCCAAAGGAAGATGAACCAAGTGTGCCACCACTGGAGAAGGTTGGAAGAAACGGAGCATCGGCATAAGCGGTCAACCCATTCACCGTCTCCGTGATCGGCGCATACGTCGCCCCCGCCGGTACCGTCGCCACCAGGTTCGTCACGCTGGCAGCCGTAACTGTTGCCTGCACTGCACCGAAATAGACAACGTTGTTGCCTGGAGTTGGATCAAAATTTAACCCGCTTATATTCACCACCGTGCCCGCTGCTCCGGATTGCGGACTGAATGAGGTAATGACTGGCACAGTATAGACGGTCAATATTGCATTCGAACTGGTTGTTGAACCCAGCACGTTGGTAACCACCACTGCATAGCTTCCCGCCTGGTTCAACTGCACGTTGGTCAACGTCAGCGTCGCGTTGGTCGCTCCAACCATGTTTGTCCCGCTATAACTCCACTGGTAGAAAAACGGGGTGCTGCCAATGGCGGCCACAGTGAACGCCGCCGTCTCGCCCACCACAGCCGTTTGATCCGCCGGTTGCTGGATGATCACCGGCATGGACGGTGTAATGGTCAGAAGCGCATTGCTGCTGGTTGCCACCCCGGCAATGTTGGTTACGATGACACTATAAGTTCCCACATTGGCTGCAGAAACGTTGTTGATTGTCAGGTTGGTGGTCGTGGAACCGGAAATGTTGCCTCCATCGGTCAGATTGGTTCCGTTGTCCTGCCACTGGTAAGACAACGGTTGCCCGCCGGCGACCCCCACGCTGAACGTTGCCGTCGCCCCCTCCAACACCGCCTGATCCGTCGGCTGGTTGGTAATCATTGGCGGGCTGATCACCGACAAACTGAACTGGCGGCTTTGTCCGACACCGCTGTTCAGATTCGTGAACCACAACGTGGCGCTGTAAGTCCCTACCACCAAGTTACTGGCTGCCGAGTTCAAGCTTACGGTCGCGGTGGTGGCAGCTCCGCCAGGCGTCAGCGTGCCGCCACTGGGTGAGGCATTAAGCCAAACCGACGTGTTGGCCAGCGTCCAAGTCAGTGAATTGGTCCCCGTGTTGGTCAAAGACAGACTCTCAGAAGTCACGGTGAACGGTCCGCCAACTCCACCTGTGGAAGTGAAGCCCGTTGCCGGCGTGATCAGCAGCGGCTCCGGCATCACCCACACCGCATACGCCGCCGCATAGCCGATTTGATCGCAGCCGTAGGCGATTCTCATGTACCCGCTTTCACCCCAGCCGGTGCCCCATGAATTCTTCATGATCCAGCAGCCATTCGTGTCATCCCAGCCCACTAGCACGACGGCGTGGTTGATGGATGAGGCGGTGTTGGCATTGAACACACCGCCGGAATAGGCTTCGAAATAGCCGTCCACCGCAACCAACACGGATATGGGACCATAGGTGTAAATGGCGTTTTTAATGGCGGTCGTCGAGGGCACGCTCCACGAGTTGCTCACATAACCCCAGCTATTCAGTTTATAGACATACGGGCAGTTAGTTTGACAAGGCACATCCGCCGCTTCATAAGGGAAACAGCTTTCCAACACAGCTCCTGGGCTTATCTCCATATCGAAGGCATAATCTCCGCCTTCACAACCATAGTACTCGGTATCGCAGGATACCAATTGCTGCTCGGAAAGGTCGTTTGTGATTCCGCTGGCGATCAGAATCATCGCTTCCATGGTGCCAACTGTCGAAAACGCCCAGCAACTGCCGCAGCCACCCTGATTTTTCACGGGGGTCACGCCATTATGCTGCCGCCAATCCCAGTACGAGGGCAGGGCCGTCTCGGCCACCATTGTTTTGGAACTGAGGGAGTTGGTGCTTTTCGGCGCCAAGGAGGGGATGGTGCCACACAATTGTGAAAGTGGAATTTTTGTGGCGGGGTTTTCATCCACTGTAAACGTGTATTTTTGTTTCGCTATCTCCTGCTTCATTGTGGCTATGTCTGATGCCGAGAGCTGCGCGTAAACCGGCGATTGTCCGCACAGCGTTAGCATGGCGGCAATCCCCAGCATGGCGACACCTTGACGTTTCCAAGAGGAGGTTAAATAGGGGGAGGTTTTCATGGTTTTAGTTTGAGAAAGTGACGGAAATTGGTTTTGGCCGGTCATAGATTTTCCGGAGTAAGATTGGTCAGCGCCGCCGGGTTGCCAACGGTAACCCGATCGCCAGGTTCAAACAGTTCGTGCCCGGCAAAGCACCCGCCGGCTTCAAACCGGCCACCACGGCCGGCACATGACCGTACATTAACTGCCGGGGGGTTGCGGCAACAGGCATCATTAATAGTAACAATGAACTGGTGAAAAACAGACGTTGACAGAAAGTCGAAGTTTCATAGAGATGCCTTTTCTTTATTCGGCTGATTCAGCCGGGTTGGCTATTCAAAGGCTCGTTTCATGCCCAGTTTGGGGGTGATTTTACTTATATGAAAATCCCCGTTAAAAATCAAGAAAAATGCGTTTATCATCAACTGGTTAACAGAAATACCAATTGTTTTAATGAAATATCAAACGGTGAAATCATTCGTTTTTGGTCATTTTCCCACTTCCAGCAGCATGCTTAACGGCTAGAGCAAAATCTAGTTTGCCTGACGTCATGGATGACAACTTTTCAGCCCGCACTAGACTTGAATAAAGCGACGGCTGTCTAGGCGACCAAACTCGCGACGCGCTTCGCTCAACCAAGGAACGCTCAATTCCGCCAGCAAAGAGTGGTACAGTTTAAATCCTGAAATCTCACTTTGGCCTTGAATCTTTCGAGTTTGGGCGCAAAGTTGCCCCCATGCCTAAACGCTCAATCAATGATTTGAATCAAACGGCTTACAACATCGTTCAAAAGTCCACAGGACAGGCCGGTCCAGCCAAACCATCAACGCGGTGCGTCGGCCCAGAGCCAGAAATTGACCCGTGATTTTCTTATCGTCGTCCCCGGCCTGACCATAAAAAAATGGAAAATCCTGAAACTCCCGGTGTTTTGAACGTGTTAGCCCACCGCACGGCGCAGTGGCTGTGCCGACATCGCCGCATCTGGCCATGCACCTGGCTGGGGCGTGTGTCCTACCTGGTCTGGCGGGCCTATGAGAATCGCAATTTCGACATGCGAACCAACGGGGAAGAATGGTGCCTGCGTCAAATTGGAAACGGCAAACTACAGGCAAAATGCGCGTTTGATGTTGGCGCCAATGTCGGTGAATGGCTGCTGTTATGTCGCCAATACCTCCCCGATACTACCATCCACGCTTTTGAGATTGCTCCGCCCGTTTTTGACAAATTGCGGCAAAACGTGAATGGCCTGCCTCAAGTCATACTCAACCCAGTTGGCTTGTCGGATCGTGACGGAGAATTGGACGTCTTTTACACTGACTCGTCCAACCAATTAACCACCGCCTACCGGGAACATTTCAGCGAAGCCTTTGAAACCTCGGGCGCGAAGCGCCCGGCACCCCAAGCCATCCGGGCTCGGGTGGTCCGCGGAGATGATTATGCGCGCGAACGCGGCATTCCAATGATTGATTTTCTTAAAATTGACGTGGAAGGCATGGAAGAATCCGTCCTGCGGGGGTTTTCCAACATGTTCAAAGAACGCCGGATCCGGTTGGTGCAATTTGAGTATAACACGACGAACATTGTCTCGAAATTTATGTTGCGAGACGCCCACCAGTTCTTCACCAGGTTCGGCTACCGTGTCGGCAAGCTATACCCGAATCACGTCGAATTCCGGGATTATCATTACCGGCAGGAGGATTTTTGCGGCCCAAACATGATTGCCGTGCGAAAAGAGGATGACGAATTATTGAAATTGCTCGGCTAATTTTCGCAACCGGTGGTCCGCCATCCAGTGAGGGAAACAGCCCGGAAGCGGAATCAACCAGCCATCGAAAACCATTCGGCCCGATTGGGCTCAAAAAAATGCAAACAAAAGTGAATCCTGATTTCAATCTGGCAGTCTGGTGAAGATTGCTAAGGCGCTGAAATTATCCGTCGGCGATCTGGTTGGCGCTTTTGAACCCCAGCCATAGTCAGGAAATGCTGACGCTATCAATTCGAAGAATAGTGAAATAAACACTTAGGAATCCGCGCTACAATAAACTGGTCCTGTTTATTATCGCTGTACGCGCGCGCCGCCGCCTTTCATCAATTTTTCGACTTCATCTTTCGACACCATCGAAGTATCCCCCGGCGTGGTCATGGCCAGCGCACCGTGCGCCGCACCGTAATCCACGGCTTTTTGTGGATCGCCGGCGGTCATCAACCCGTAGATGAAACCGGAAGCAAAACTGTCACCACCACCAACCCGGTCAAGAATTTCCAGGTCGGGATATTTCCGGCTCTCGTAAAATTTTCCGTCCATCCACGCAATGGCCGCCCAGTTATTGACCGACGCGGTCTTGGCGGTGCGGAGCGTCGTGGCAGTCGCCTTGAAGTTCGGGAACGTTTTCACCGCCGTCTCAATCATCTTCTTGAATGCGGTGACGTCAATGTGCAGCAGATTTTCGTCCGCGCCTTCGACGTGGAATCCGAGGCAGGCGGTGAAATCTTCTTCATTACCGATCATCACGTCCACGTATCTGGCAATTTCCCGATTCACTTCCTGCGCCCGTTTCTGACCGCCAATGGATTTCCAGAGCGAGGGGCGGTAATTCAAATCGTAGCTGACCACCGTGCCGTATTGTTTGGCCTTTTTGACCGCTTCGATGACCAATTGTGGCGTGGTGTCGCTCAGCGCGGCGAAAATGCCGCCGGTGTGCAGCCAGCGCACGCCGAGCTTGCCGAATATGTAATCCCAATCAAAGTCGCCGGCCTGGAGTTGACTCGCCGCCGTGTGGCCGCGGTCGGAAACACCGACCGCACCGCGCACGCCAAAACCGCGTTCGGTGAAGTTCAAACCGTTGCGGGTGATACGACCGACACCATCGAACGGCGCCCACTTGATGAATTCCGTGTTCACACCGCCCTGTAAAATGAAATCTTCAAGCAGATGTCCCACGTCATTGTCGGCGAACGCCGTGCATACGGCGGTTTTCAGGCCGAAGCACCGGCGCAGGCCGCGGGCGACGTTGTATTCGCCGCCGCCTTCCCAAACCTTGAATTCACGGGCACAGCGGATGCGCCCTTCGCCCGGATCGAGCCGCAGCATGATTTCGCCGAGCGCAATCATGTCGTATTGGCACTGGGCCTTGTCCCGCAATTGAATTGGCATAATTTTGTCAGGTTGTTGAAAACCGCGAATGGACATGAATTAACACGAATTCAACCGGATAGGAAAGCCGCGAATTTAATTCGCAAAAATCTCAAAAACTGCCGGTTGGAAAAACCGGCGGCCTAGCCCGCGCCTAAAGCGGAGTGTGCCATCAGGTTCAAGCGCGATTGCGCCTGCTTGGACATGCCCGTGAAAACAAGCGAAACGTGGTAACCGGTGTGTTTGCTGCCGGAACAGGCAATGACCACGCCGCTACATTGAATGCGACCGTCATTGCGTGGTGATCGCAGCGCAACCGTCATTTCCGTCCACGGATTGAACGGCGTGGGGCTTCGGAATTCGATGCCGCTTTTGTGAATGACGACCGATTCGGCGGAAAGCTCCAAACGGGACTGCCGGCCTTCCACGGTGATTCGCTGCTGAAACGAATCAGCACTCTCAAATTTTTTGGCACTCATAGAACCACCCTAAGCTAACACGGCAAAACCTGTCGTCAAATTAGCGTTTACAATTTAACAAATAAGCTTTCACCATTCAATGACCGCTGCGCCCCAAGTCAGGCCGGCGCCAAAAACCATCATCAAAATCAAATCGCCACGCTGGATTTTTCCCGAAGAAACGGCTTCGTCCAACGCAATGGCCACCGATGCCGCCGACGTGTTGCCGTAACGGTCCAAATTGATGAACAATTGTTCCGGTGCGGCGCCAAGGCGTTTGCCCACCGCGTCAATGATCCGGCGGTTCGCCTGATGCGGGATGACGCATTTGATTTTCGAAATGTCCAATTCACAACGGCGCAACGCCTCCTGTGCCGCGTGGTACATGGCCGGGACGGCGTTTTTGAAAGTCTCGCGGCCGTCCATTCGCAAATAGTGAAGCTTCGCCGCGACCGAATCCGCGGAGGCCGGACAACGGCTGCCCCCGCCGGGCATGTGGAGCAAACTGCCTTTCGACCCGTCCGCGCCCATCACCGCAGTCAAAAGCCCGTGCGAATTCGGGCGGCTTTGCAGAACCGCCGCGCCCGCGCCGTCGCCAAACAGCACACAGGTGTTGCGGTCCTTCCAATCCACAATCGAAGAAAGTTTTTCCGCGCCAATGACCAGCACGGTGTCATAGGTGCGCGACATGATGAACTGCTGTCCGACTTCCAAACCGTAAATGAACCCGGAACACGCCGCCTCCAGATCAAACGCCGCCGCCCGGCGCGCGCCGATTTTTTGCTGGACGATGCACGCCGTCGCCGGAAACGGCATATCCGGCGTGATGGTGGCGACAATGATGAGGTCAATCTGGTCGGCAGTGACCCCGGCCTTTTTCATCGCACGCTGCGCCGCGTGCGCCGCCATGTCCGAGGTGAATTCGTCCCTGGCCGCCTGCCGCCGCGATTTGATGCCGGTGCGCGTGGTGATCCATTCGTCCGACGTGTTAACCATTTTTTCCAGGTGGGCATTGGTCAGAATTTTCACCGGCACATATGAGCCGACGCCGGTGATGGAACAGGTGCGGCCTTGAAAATTAAACTTGGCGCGCGGGTTTTTAAATTTGGAGATCATGCGGAAGCGGGAACGGAAATTCCCGCGGCGGCCAGCTTTTTATTGGCATGCGCAATTTCGCGGGCGATGATTTCGTTGACGTGATGCTGAACGGCATCCGCCGTCACACGCAGTGCGCTGGCAATGGCGCGTTCGCGCGCCGAACCATGCGCCTTGAACACCATGCCGTTGAAACCGAGCAGCGGCGCTCCGCCATAGACCTCCGGATCCATGCGCCGGCGGATGGCTTGAAAGGCGTTTTTCGCGAGATAGGCGCCGATTTGCCGTTTGGGATTGCGCACCAATTCGCGTTTGAGCATCGAAAACATCGCCACGGCCAGGCTTTCGGACGTCTTTAAAACGATGTTGCCGACAAAGCCGTCGCACACGACCACGTCCACGTGGTCCTTGAACAAATCGTGCCCTTCGACGTTGCCAATGAAATTCAAGTCGAGCCGCTGGCAAAGTTTGAACGCTTCGAGCGTCAGTTCGTTGCCCTTGGAGTCTTCCGTGCCGATGCTGAGAATGCCCACGCGCGGTTTTTTGCGTCCCAGCGCTTCACGCGAATAAACATTGCCCATCACGGCAAATTGGGCGAGGTGCAGCGGTTTGCATTCGATGTTCGCGCCGGAGTCGAGCAGGACAAATTCATTTTCCTGCCGCGGAATGATCGTGGCAATGCAGCCGCGTTCCACGCCGGAGATACGGCCCAGTTTGAGAGTGGCCGCCGCGAAAATGCCGCCGGTGTTGCCGAGCGAAACAACCGCATCGGCCTGGCCGTCGTGAACAAGTTCGGCGCCGCGGCCAATGGAACTGTCGCGCTTTTTGCGAAGCGCGGTGACGGGCCGTTCGTCCATCGTCACGACTTCGCTGGCATGAACGATTTGAACGCGCAGATCATGACAGCCCGTCGCGCCAAGCGCGGACTCGATCTCCGCCTGATCGCCAACGAGAAAAAGCGTGGAGATTTTTTGGTCGGCCTCCAGCGCGCGCCGGACGCCCTCGACGACGACCGCGCACCCGTGGTCACCGCCCATGACATCCACCGCTATTCGCATAGATGAAATAACGCGGAATCTCCGCAGCCCGGCGCAAAATCAAGTGCCCGCCGTGATGGTCAACACCTGACGGCCTTTGTAATAGCCGCACGCCGGGCATACCCGGTGGGGCACATACGGCGCGGCGCATTGCGGGCACGTGCCGAGTTGCGGCAACTTCAGCACACTGTTGTAAGCGCGGCGCATGCGCTGCCGGCTGTGGGACGGTTTGCGTTTTGGAACACCCATAAATTCAAATTTACAATTTTAATTTGTCTAATTCAGCCCACGCGGACGGAATCAATTCATCCTTGCCGCCGGTGTTTTTGGCCTTGCCGGTTTTTATTTTTTCCAATCCGCGACAGTCCGGTTTGCACAATGGATGCCACGGAAATTCGAGCAGCATATCTTCACGCACATACGGCGTCAAGTCCGCGCAATCATTGACGACGGGCACCTGTTCCTCGCCTTTGAGCGGCAAATGACGCATCCACGGATTCAATTCCAGCTCGCGCTCGAATGGTTTCAAACAGCGGACGCACCGGCACTCCAGCGTAAGCCGCAACGAACCGCGAAGCAACAGGCTGCGATCCAGCATTTGAACTTCGAACTCATGCCGCAACGGGCGCGTGACGCGAATCATTTCGTCGCGCGTGTCCAGATCCAGTTCGTCCACCGGCAATTCGCCGCGCAAAATCACGTCGTGCTCCTCCAGATGACGCAGATTGACGACGAGCGGCATGACTCAACTCCTTTTCGTCCCGGCAAATTTTTTCTTCAGGGCGTTTTGCACGTGCGGGGGCACAAATGCGCTCACGTCGCCGCCCAGCCGCGCGATTTCCTTCACGAGGCGCGAGCTGAGAAATGTGTAAGTGTCCTTGGGCATCATGAAAATCGTTTCGATGTTTTCATTCAGCTTGCGGTTCATCAACGCGAGTTGGAACTCAAATTCAAAATCCGACACCGCGCGCAGTCCGCGCACAATCGCCTGCGCTTTTCGACGCACGACATATTCGACGAGCAGGCCGTCGAATGCGTCCGCTTCAATGTTCGGCAAATGTTTCACGGCCTTTTTCACGAGTGTGAACCGTTCATCAAGCGTGAACAGCGGCTGTTTGCCATCGTTTTTCGCAACGGCTACGACGACGCGGTCGAATAATTTGACCGCGCGCTGAATCACGTCCAGGTGGCCGTTGGTCAGCGGATCAAAACTGCCGGGATAAATCGCTGTGCGCATCAAAATCACTTTAGCATTTATGGCGGATTTGACGAGGAAGAAAACGATGCCACAAAGTCACTTTGCCGGCGGCGTTTGCCACGGCACTTCGTAGATCCGTACGGCGTCGCGAATGCCCTTGACCGTGACCGGGAACATTTCGATGCAGGTCGAGGCCAGCGCCGGGTCTTCGCGCAGCAAATGGTTATAGGTTGTGTCGCTGATGATGATGCGGCCGCTGCCGGAAACATTTTCCAGCCGGCTGGCAAGATTCACTTCGCGCCCGAAAACGGTGTAATTCAAAATGTGCGCGTCCGAGCCCATCAGTCCGACGGTCGCCAAGCCGGTATTGATACCGGTGCCAAGCTGCAACTCGCGCAATGGCGGCCGGGGCGGCAGGCTGGCGGAAAGGCGTGCGCGGTTTTCGATTTCGCGCGCGGCATTCAGCGCCGTGCGTCTTACATTCAAATCGCGGATAGCGCGTTGGGCGTCGATCGCGGCGCGGACGCAATCTGAGGCGTGTCTTTCGTTTGGCGTGGGCGCGCCCCAAAACGCCATGACACAATCGCCAATGTATTTGTCGAGTGTACCGCCGTATTTTTTCACCGCGTCAGCGACGGTGGTGAGGTAGAGGTTCACCGTTTCGAGCGTTTCCTGCGCGGATTCCTCAATGCATTGTTCCGCCAGCGCCGCGTCGAGCTTGTGTTCGCGGATGAAATCCGCCACGCCCTGCTGCATTTCGTCGGTCAACGTGGTGAACCCGCGCACGTCCGCAAAGAAAATGGTCACTTCGCGGCGCGCGCCGCCTAGGGAAAGCTTTTCCGCGCCAAGCAATTCATTCATCACATCCGGGGAAACGATTTTGGAGAAAACGGATTTGACCCGGCGCTGTTCCCGCTCCTCAAAAACCACGCGATACGTGACGAGGCTCAAATGCTCGGCCAGCATTGCACCTGCGGGAAATACCAACGGGAGCCAGTAACGAAATTCCACGAAGGCATAAAATCCGGCAGCAACATATGCCAAAAGCAGCAGCAAAACCGCCGCCGAAGCCACAAATGCCCGCATTTGCCAGGTGAGAAAGGCCGTCAACGCGCCGAGAAAAATAATCAGCGCGAACTCCATTGGCAGCGATGCGCGGCGGATGAATTGGCCGGTGATGACGGAGTTGGCAACGTTCCAATGTTTGCTGACCAGTAGCGTGTCCTTTTCCAGCGGCGTCGCGCCGCGGTCGGTCAGGTCATTGCCCTGCGCCGCCGAACCGATGAGAACAAGTTTGCCTCGAAAATCATCACGCAACCCATTCGTCTGGCCGAGCAGACGCCGGTTGTCCTGTAAAAGCAAACTTTCGATTGGGGCACGGGTGAGGTGCGGGTCATCCTTCGTCAACCGCCAATCAATGTAAAAATAGCCATCGGCGTCCACCGGAATCACACGCTCGACATTATTACCTCCGCGCAAGGTGATGCGCCCGTGCGGCAAATCCACATCAGCGCGGTCCAGATCCAGCGTCAACTCCTGCGCGGCAAGGACAATGCCCATATGCCAGACACGTTCGTCGATGAATGGTTTGGTTTTCTCAGGTTGTCCCGCCAAAGCCTTCTTGCTTTTAATGTCCATGTCGCCATTTCCATCAAGGGGTATCTCAAGAGGCTGTCCATCGTCCAGCGGTAGGATGATTCGGTCCTTTTCGATCAGGATGTCGCTCAAACTCAGACCATTTTTTCGCGCCGCGTTTTCTATGAGCGGATGCCAGCGACGGACAAAGCGAAATGCCTTCACCCGGCGCAAGACGCCATCAGAGTCCTTTTCAGTCGAAATGTCACCGAGGGCAAACGCGTTGGTCAAAAACAAATCCGGCGGCACGAGGCCGGGCTCGACGGCGAGAAGGACGTTTCCGGCGCAGCGCATTTGCAACGCAAGGAAATCGTCGGATTCCATCAGGCTGCTATCGGCCATTTGCACGGGCGGGTGGTCGCGGCGCAATTCACCGAACAGCACGTCGAACGCAGCGGTTTTGGCGCCTTGAGCGGATAATTCCTCGACGAGCCGTCCATAAACCTGCCGCGGCCAGTAGAGGCCGTAGCGATATCCGAGCTTGCCGCTCTTGACGGCGGCGATGCTGGATTCTTCGACCGAGATGAAAGCGAGGTTGGTGGCGGCAGGCGCAGGAAAATGCAAAGCCGCCCGCGCGCGCAAGTCGTAGGTCATGCGCTCCAGCCGTTCAAAAAAATCAAGCCGCAGGAGCCGAACGCCGCAAACGAGCGCGAGAACAAGAACGGCCAGAATGACCGGCGTACGTTTGAACGGTTTGAACTTCACCGCGACCAATTAAACAAAAAACCAGAGCAACTCAAGGCTGCTCTGGCGTCGCTAATTGAAAATCAAGATGGGCGGTAACACGGTGTCAGACGAAACTACAACCACCACCACCACCCACCGTGGTGGCCACCGTGATGCCCTCGTGTCGGCGAAATGTGGCATTGGGTGCTGTCAAATGTGAAGTTAACCTCTCCCCAATACAGCGTGCGAAGCGCCGTGATGATTTGATCCAACTCGGCAGTCAAACCATCTGCCAATGGGGTGATCAGACCACTTTGGGGATCAAACTGACTGCCTTCACCCACAACCACGGTGATTGGTTTGCCATCTGGGCCGATGATGGAAAGCACCACGGAATTTTTAAGCACGCCCACGTAACCGCTTGCGTCAATAACGAACAGCGTGCCGCGAACGCCAGCTATGCCGTTGGGAATTTTAATAAGGTATTGGGACGCGCCGGAAAGTTTTTTGACGCTGCAGTAGATGCGGCCTTGGCGCAAATCCAGTTCCGTGTCGCTAACGGTGTCCACTCCCGTGTCTGAAACGGTCAGTTTATCAATGGCCAGCACGGTGTCGCTCGTCAGGCGAACGGCGTTTTGTTCCGCTGAAGGTCTGTATGAGACAAAGCCGCGCACGTCTGAATCCACTGCCAGAGAGATTCGATCCGGTAGTGGATCAGCCTGAGGCAATAGTATTTTCTTGCCCAAAATAATGTCCACCGTTGCATCGTGCCCGGCCTGGATGACAGCGCCCGGCGCGAGAATTTTGCCCGCCACCAGCGGATGCCATACGCCGTCTCCCAATGAGTATCTGGCCTCACCCACAATGCGAACCACGGTGACCACGCCCGGATGGATTGATTGTGCAGTTGCGCTGGCAGCCAGCGTCAAGATAAACCCCCACATCGCCGCAAAGATCAAAGTCTGAACGTGTTTCATAATTTATCTTCCAATTTTTTATCTGCTTTTTACGAATATAGGGATAAACCGTCAAATGTCAACTTGCAATTCCTTGCCATTTGCGCTCAAAAACCGGCAGGCAAAACATTCCGGCCGGATGCATTTTCGACGAGTTTGCGCTCAACAGTGTCCAGATAGAAACGGGCGATGTCGTTTCCGTCAAGCCGCAATGACCGTTCCAGCCATGGCCGGGCGGCGGCGTAATTTCCAGCCTGAACATAATGCCACCCGATGTTCGCCGCTGTGTAATAACCATTGGGGTCGAGCGCGTCAGCGCGGTTGAAATACGGCCTGGCTTCATCGTGCTTTTCCAGCCAGTCAAGACACATGCCGTAACGCAAATAATCGTAGCCATCGTGCGGATTGAGTTTCATGCCGCGCTCATACCATTGCATCGCCGTTTTTGCCAAGTCTTCGTAATTTTGTCCGCTGTCGAAACTCTGCGTGCGGAAGCATTCGCCGATGTTGTAGGCCGTTTCAAAATTCATCAACTCGACGTCAAATGCTTTTATTAAATTTGCGGCCTGCGCTGGTGAATAAACCGGCGACTGTTCCGCCCGCGCCAGCCAGACCGCTTCATGCCCACGACGCCAGCCCTGGCAGCTCAAATAGGCAACACCCGCAACCAGCACCAAAGTGGCGAGCATTTTGACGGGCAGGCGCGCGCTCAACCAGTGACGCTCCGTGGCAAACCGCAGGTTGCTGCTCAACAACGCCAGCAACGTCACACCGAGAATTGCATTGGCCGGAATGTGCAGATTGAAATCCACCAGCGAATGTACTGCCAGCGCGAGCAGTCCGGTGGACGCGCCGAGAAAAAAGGCGAAACGATTGCTCAAGCCGCGGCCGAAATCATTTTCCGCCGGGCGGACATTTTTCCACGTTTTCCGCCAGCCAGCGCCGAACGTCACCAGGCCGGCGAGCACAATGATTCCGCCCGCCATGCCCCAATCGGCCAGCAGGTTCAAGTAATCATTGTGTGCGCGGTCGGGACTCATCTGGACACCTTCCGGACGATATTCTCGGAAACAATAGTTGTAATGCGCCGGCCCGACGCCCCACCAAAAATGATCCTGCCACATCTGCTCCGCAGCCGTCCAGATGTCGAGGCGGATCGCAAGGTTAAGTTCCGCGGTTTGCCCGGGGGTTCCCACGCGGTGCATGTAACTGAGCGTCTTCGACAAATAATTGGTGACGAAAACCGTTCCTCCCACGGCCAAAACGACCAAAAGTAAAAAAGCCGGCAACCGGTGGTTGCGATGAAAAATCAATGCCCCCAAAAGCACCAGCAACGCCACGACAACTGCCGCCCAGCCGCCGCGCGAAAACGTTACGGCCATCCCCGCCATCATGACCAGAGCGGAGTAACCGAGCAAAATCCGGACGACCGGCTTCATTCGCCCCACCAAAACGTAAGCCGTCGCCAGCGGCAGGAGCATTCCCAGAAAGCCCGCGAAATTATTCGATGAAATGTAAGTGCCCGAGGCCCGCCCCAGATAAGGCGATATATAATCCCAGACCCGATTCGAGTGTGTCAAAAATTGGTAGATGGCATAGCAGGAAATTCCCATCGCCAGAAAAATCAGCGTGAAACTGACGATTTGAACCGATTCCTGCCGGTATAAATTATTGACGATGGCAAAAAACAGGAATGCATACATCAACACCTGAATCATTTCCTGCCGCGCGACGTATTCGATGTCCGCCGTGAGATAACGCCCGACGGCCAGGGCCGCGAACGCCAGCACCGCCCAACCCAGTGGCGGCCAGAGCAATTGTGGTTTCGGGCTGATCCACAATCGCAGCGCCCACACGAGCATCGCGGCCGCCGTCAATCCTTGAAGGACAATAAATTCCGGCGCGTCCACCGCGCCCATTGCCAGCGGACCGAAAACCAGAATGCCGAGCACCAAACCGAGAATGCCCCGCTCGCACCAGTGATCCAATGTTTCCCGATTCATCCGATTTTTAATATGCGCGAATGGTTCCTTCGTGACTCAACGGCAGAAACAAATTATTGCCGACATATATCAATTCAATGGTGGTATGCTGGGCGCCTGTCAGATAGCCGGCGGTGCCGGTTGTGGTGCTGGCTTGGGAGGAAACGTAAATGTTGCCGCCATAGACCACCGCCGCGAGCAGGCTGCCATCCGCCGACGAGGCGATGCCCATCCACTTCGCACTTGGGGCATTGCCGGCCGCTGTCCAGCTCGCGCCGGAATCCGTTGAAGTGTAAAGGTTGCCGCTGACGCTGGTGGAGCCGTAGGCCGCCGCCAGCCGGTTGCCATCCGACGACGAGGCAACGAAAGACCCAGACGAGGTCATCGTGGAATTGACCGTCCAGGTCGCTCCGGAATCAGTCGAAATGTAAATCGAGCCATTGCCCACCCCTGCCACCAGCCGGCTGCCATCCGACGAGGATGCCACACAGGTCCAAGCGAGGGAGCCGTTGACGCGCTGTTGCCATGAACTGCCGGAGTTGGTCGAAGTATAAATCTGGCCGCCATCCGCCGCCGCCACGAGCTTGGTGCCGTCCGCCGAGGAGGCAACGGAAGACCAATACAAAGTGGCGCCCACTTGCGTCCAGCTTGCGCCGGAATTTGATGAGACGTAAAGGTAGCCATTATAGACCGCCGCCACAAGCTTGGTGCCGTCTGCCGAGGAGGCGATGGAAACCCATTGCTTGCTGCCGCTGCTGCTGCCCTGCGTGGTCCACGTCGCACCAGAATCTGTTGAGGTCCAGATGTAACCGCTGGAACCCGTGTTGCTTCCGACCGTCGCCGCCATTTTGGTTCCATCGGCGGAAGCAGCAACGTCAGACCAATCTAGACTGCTGGCATGCGACGTCCACGTCACGCCGGAATCCGTGGAAGTGTAAATCTGCCCGGCTTTCACCGTAGCGACGAGTTTGCTGCCATCTCCCGATGACGCGACGGCCGACCAGTTGGTGCTTATCCCGCGCGCCGTCCAACTTGCGCCGATGCTGTCCGAAAGATTTCCCGCGAGAATTGTCTGACCATTGGTCTGCGCGATGATCCAACCCGCCGCGCCCACGCCCGCCACACGGAACGTGTCGCCGATGCTGAGCGACGGCGGCAACGCGATCGTCACCGGATTCACGTCATTGGTGCAGATGTAACCAACATTGGGCTGGGCTAAAGTATTGGTTCCGATCACCCAGAAAAACGCACCCGGCACGTTGGTCAGCCCGTGGCCGGCCCCGGTGAAGTTGGTGGCGGAAACGGCGCCGGTAAAATTCAGGTTGGGATTGCTTTGCAACGCCACGTTCGTGGAAAGCCGCGCATCGGGAATGGTGCCGGTGAGACTGGTGGCCGGCAAATTCGACAATCCGTAACCGTTGCCGGTGAAATTGGTTGCGGTCACACCGCCGGAAAAAATCACGTTGCTGCTGACCAACGCCACATTGGTGGACAACCGCCTATCGGGAATGGTTCCCGTGAGATTCGTCGCCTGCAACGGCGCGGTCAATACCACCGCGTTTGAAGCGTTGAGTGACTGAATCGCATACGGAACGGAAGTCAATGTCTGGCGCGGCGAAAGCTCGGTATAGGCATTGGTGTCGCCATAGTTGCGGACACTGATTTCCAGCGAGCGCGTGCTACCGTCAAAAATGCCGGGGCCAAAATCCAACGTCACGACGAACAGGCCGTTCGTGACGTTCACCGGCGCGTTCGTCAGCGGAGTGGCAACCACGCCGCCGCTCCCGTTGTAAATTCTAAACCGGAAATCATAAGTCCCGGTTGCGGACGCGTTGTTGCTGTTCAACTGACCTTGATAGGTGAACGCCGTTGTCTGCGCCCGCGCGGCCAGCGCCAGGAACAAAAACGCCGCCATCGCATGAAAACTGAACTTCATATACATGAGTTTATCATAACCGCAAATTACAACAAGTTGCAATGACTCCGCTGGACAAAGCCGTTTGTCCGGTTAGCCTTGAAGCACTATGACCGATCTGCGTTATCAGAAACTGGCGAAGTTGCTCGTGAATTATTCCACCCGGGTCAAAAAGGGCGACCGCGCGCTGCTCGACCTGATTGATGTGCCCGACGAATTTTCCATTAAACTCATGCGCACCGTCCGCGCCGCCGGCGGCACGCCGTTCGTCGAAGTCCGCCACACGCGCGTTACGCGCGAACTCCTGCTCAAAATGACCGGCCGGCAGGCCGCGCTGGCATGCGATCTTGAGCTGCGCCGCATGAAGAAAATGCAGGTTTACATCGCCATTCGCGGCAGCGAGAACGCCAGTGAAAATTCCGACGTGCCGTCCGACCGCATGGCGCTCTACTCGCGCATCACGCGGCCCGTGCTCGATTATCGCGTGAACCGGACGCGCTGGTGCGTGCTGCGCTGGCCGACGCCGAGCATGGCCCAGGCGGCCGGCATGAGCACCGAGGCATTTGAGGATTTGTATTTCGATGTTTGCACGATGAATTACGCAAAAATGGCGCGCGCGATGGTTCCACTCGAACGCCGGATGAAACGCGCCAACCACGTTCACCTCAAAAGTCCCGGCACCGACCTCACCTTCAGCATCAAGGGCATCGGCGCGAAAATGTGCAAGGGCGACCGCAATATTCCCGATGGCGAAGTGTTTTCCTGTCCGGTGAAAAATTCCGTGAACGGCGTGATTCAATTCAACACGCCGACGATTTATGCGGGAACAAAATTTGAAAATGTCCGGCTCGAATTCAAGGACGGCAAAGTGGTCAACGCAACGGCGAACAACCCGAAACGGCTGAATGAAATTTTGGATACCGACGCCGGCGCGCGTTACGTGGGCGAGTTTTCACTCGGGTTCAATCCCTACATTTTGAATCCGATGTGCGACATTTTGTTCGACGAGAAAATCGCCGGTTCGCTGCACCTTACCCCCGGCCAGGCTTACGAGGAATGCGACAACGGCAACCGCTCGGCGGTGCACTGGGACCTGGTGCTGATCCAGCGTCCCGAATGGGGCGGCGGTGAAGTGTGGTTCGACGGTGAACTGATCCGCAAAAACGGACTGTTCGTGCCGAAGGACTTGAAGCTGCTGAATCCGGCGAATTTGAAATAATTTGATTTTTACATTATTTAATTGGCACTTGACCGGACATGTCACCGGGCCTAGCGTTCGACTGCTATGAGCGCCTTCCTGCGTTTACTTTGGGTTTCCGGCATTTTTTTGGTCTTATGTTTCGGCTCCGTCAGAGCTGCTCCTGTTTCCACCAATCAACCCGCCGGGTTTCGCCTGATTATTGAGTTGCAGGATGGCTCAAAAATCATCGGCAAGAACGGCGATGATAATTTTCAATTCCGTTCGGATGTCTTGGGCGAAATGAAGCTGCCGCTGGAACGCATCCGCTCCATCGCATGCCAGCCCAAAACCAATTCGGTGCAATTAATCACCGCCAATGGCGACACCTTGACGGCCCAATTTGTCACCAAGGTCGTTCGTGTGGAAACCGCGTTCGGGAACGTCAAACTTCCGGTGAATTTAATCCGGCGCCTGACGGTTTTGCCGGCGGCAAAACCGGGCCAAATGCGGGAAGGCCTGGTGGCGCTGTGGCCCGGGGAAGGCAATGCCAATGACGTTGCGGGCGCCAACAACGGGACGCTGGTGAATGGCGCCGGTTTTGCGACGGGCGAAGTGGGCCAGGCTTTCTCGTTTGACGGTACGAGCTACGTTTCCATTCCGGATTCTCCTTCCTTGGACGTCTTCGTCTCCAGCATCACGATTGAGGTCTGGATCAAGGCCGACCAATTTAATAATTCTCCGAATTGGAACGGCATAGTGACCAAGGGCAATTCGTCGTGGCGGTTGGCTCTCTACGGGACCAGTTCCGTAGTCGGATTCAGCACGACAGGTCTGAGCAACCAAGATATGGCGGGGAACAAGAACATCAACGATGGTCAATGGCATCATGTCGCGGCGGTATACGATGGGACGAACAAATACATTTATGTGGATGGTGTGCTGGACGCATCAGTTTCAGCGACGGGTACGATTGCGCAGAACAGCTATCCGGTCTGTATTGGGGAAAACGCGGAGGCGGCGGGACACCGTTGGAACGGGATGATTGACGAGGCGTCCATTTACAACCGTGCGCTGACGGCTTCGGAAATCCAAGCCGACTATGAAGCTGGCAAAGGCAGCAACTAATAAACAATTTGGCCGTACATGAGCGCCAGATACAGGTTTCGAATGTTATGAAAGTTATCGCGCATTTTTTTTGTGCCGCAGGCATTATAGTGTTTTCCTTCCATCGCGCCCCGGCCGCTCCCGCCGCCACCAATCAGCCGGTCGGCTTCCGCCTGATCATTGAATTGCAGGATGGCTCAAAAATCATCGGCAGGAACGGCGATGATATTTTCCAATTCCGTTCGGATGTCCTGGGCGGGATGAAACTGCCGCTGGAACGCATTCGCTCCATTGAATGCCGGCCCAATACCAATTCGGTGCAATTGGCCACTGTCAACAGAGACACCCTGACCGCGCAATTTGTCACCAAGGTCGTCCGGGTGGAAACCGCGTTCGGGGGCGTCGAACTGCCGGTGAATTTAATCCGGCGCCTGACGGTTTCGCCGGCGGGAAAACCAGCCCAAATACGGGAAGGTCTGGTGGCGTTATGGTCCGGCGAAGGTGACGGCAACGATTCAGCCGGAGGCAATCCGGCCACTTTGATGGGAGATGTTTCTTTTGCCGAAGGCAAGGTGGGACAGGCTTTTTCCCTGAATGGATTCAATTCCTGCCTGAGAATTCCGTTCAATCCTTCGCTGAATGTGGGTGAAAGCGACGGCCTGACGATCACGGTATGGATCCGGCCGTCCAACGTTTCGGGATTTCACCCCATCATCGAATGGAATCCCAGCGCAACCATGACCGGCGTTATTGGGGTTCAATTATGGATTGGCCATCACCCCGATTCTCAAGGGGTCCTTCAAGCCAACATCGTCGATGCCGGGAGCGGGCATCATTTTCTGGTTTCGCCGCCGGGGGTTGTCGTCAACGGTCGCTTCCAACATGTGGCGGTGACTTACGACAAGGCCAGTGGCATCGGTGTTTTGTATTTGAACGGCGCCGTCGTGGCCCAATCCCAGTGGGGCAGTTTCGTTCCTCTGACCAAAGGAGACCTCTGGATCAGCCGACGGCCAACTGATCATCCAGGCGATTGGACTTACAATAAATTTTTTGCGGGCTTGTTGGATGAACTCGCCATTTACAACCGCGCGCTTCCCGCATCTGAAATTCAGACCATCTGCACGGAAGAAAACAACGGCGAACCGCTGCCGCCGCCAACTCCAACCCTGCCGGGAAACACCCCTTTACCTTTTCATGGCCTCAATCGCGTTTTCATCCAAAACTGAACTCCCGCGCCGGTAGGTGTTCCGCAAATAAAAAATCGGCGGCCTGCCTGCCGGCAAACCGCCGTCTTGAAAACGGAAACCGCTTATGCTGTATCTTTGAGCAGCATCAGAAATTGTTTCATCGCCGGCGAAAGCACCTTGTTCTTTTTGTAAATCGCGGCGATCGGACGGTAAAAGCTGCCGTCCTCAATCGTCACGGCGGCGAGCGTTTGCTTGGCGACATCCTGTATGACCGTGCCCTGCGGCACAATCGAAATGCCCGCGTCAATTTCCACCGCGCGCTTCACCGTTTCGATGTTGTCGAATTCCATGGCGTATTTCGGGTCCACGCCATGCTCCTTCAAAAGTTTGTCCAGCGCCTTGCGCGTGGGAATGTCCGGCTCGAAACCGATGAATTTCTGCCCGCTGAGCGCCTTGAACCGGATGGATTTCTGCCGGGCAAACGGATGCTGCGGATGGCAGATCAACACCAGGGGGTCCTTGCGCAGCGCGACGATTTCGAGCTTGGAGTCTTTGGCCGGATACGCGACCAGCCCCAGGTCCACGACGTTGCTGAGCACGTCATCATAAACCTGGTTGGCGCGCCGGTATTCGACATGGACGTTGACGGTGGGATAGCTCTTTAGAAACTTTTTGATATAGGGCGGCAGATCGTGCAGGCCGATGCTGTAAATGGTCGCCACGCGAATCGTGCCGGAAATAATGTCCTTCAATTCCTGCAATTTGCTGTGCAGCGATTCATAGGTCTGGATGATTTGTTTGCTGAAATCGTAAAGCATCTGACCTTCGCGCGTGAGGCGGAATTTTTTCTTGCTGCGCTCGATGAGCAGCGACTTGAACAGGCGTTCCAGCGAACTGATTTGCTGGCTCACGGCTGATTGCGTGACTCCGTTGATTTGAGCTGCTTTGGTGAAACTCTCTGTTTCAGCCAAATCGCAGAATACTTTTAGGCTTTCAATTTGCATAATAAGCAAAGTTAAACATAACCCCACCGCTTAGTCAACAGCAGGTGTTTGCATCAGTACTTGCTTCACTTTCGCCAGCAATTCGTAGCTCGTGAACGGTTTCTGCAGATAGGGTGTGCCGGTTTGCTTGTCCGCCGGCATCACGTAGCCGCTGGTGCTCATAATCCGTATGGCGGGCACGAGTTGCCGGACGCGCTCGATGAATTCGCGCCCCCCCATTGTCGGCATGACCAAATCCGTGATGATTAGGTCAACTTCCACGTTGTCGCGTGAAAGTATCGCCAGCGCCTTCTGGCCGCTGTTCGCCGTCAGCACACAATAACCGTATTCGGACAGAATCGTTTCGGCCATGGTCAGCATCAGACTTTCGTCGTCCACAACGAGAATGGTTTCCGTGCCGTGCAAATTTTCATTCGTGCCGGAGCTTTCAGAGATGAATTGCTTTTCCGCCTGCAAATAAACACGCACCGACGTGCCCGCGCCCGGCTTGCTGGACACCGCCACGCCGCCGCCGTGATTCGTCACGATGCCATAAACCAAGGCGAGTCCCAATCCACGATGGCTGGCGTCTTTCGTCGTGAAAAACGGCTCGAAAATTCGCGGCAATACGTCCGCCTCAATGCCCGGACCGCTATCGCCAATCTCAATGCACACGTAAGCCCCGGCAGCCAGATGCACATTGCGATCCTGCGTCGGCTCGGCCAGCTCCACATTGCGCGTTTGCGCAAAGATTTGACCCGTCCCGCCGGCGATGGCTTCCACCGCGTTTTCCAAAATTTTCGTCAGTGCCTGCTGGACCTTTGCCTCGTCAAATCGCGCCGAGAACAATTCCCGCTCCAATTGCGTCTTCCACGTGATTTTTGCACCATGCTTGCCGCGGAAAAAATCCACGCAGCGGCTCACCACCGTGTTCAAATTCCCCGGCGGCGAGCGGGGCGCTTCCTTTTCTTGACGGCTGAACACGGTGAGTTCGTTGGCGATCTCCGCCGCGCGCGCCGCCGATTTTTCCACCTCCATCAGCGAGTGCCGCCACGGATGCCCGGCCTCGGCCTTGCTCAACAGCAACGATGTATGACCGAGAATGCTCGTCAGCGCATTGTTGAAATCCAGCGACACCGACCGCGCCAGTTGCAACGCGCACTCCAGTTTTTGCTTGAGCATCATACCGCCCGCGTCCGGCGCAGTTTTGGTTTCGCCCGGGGCGTGCGCATTGGCTGAACTTTCCGGGGCGGTTGCCGGCCCCGGCACAACCGCGGGCAATAATTGCAAAACGAACCACTTGCGGCCCTCCGAATTGAAAGTGCAGATCGCCGCTGTGAATTTCATCGTTGCGCCGTTTGCGACGCGAAATTTCAAATCCGCCGTCACGGTCGGTGATTTCTCCCAACGGGCAATAAATTCCTCCGGCTTTTTGTCGTTTTCGGGCGACCAAATTGCCGACAACTGCGGGGATTCGCGGGCCAATGCCGTGCCAAACGTGTTCGTTGCCGCCGTGTTCGTGCGCAAAACCACGCCGCCCGCGTTCAACAGCAACGCCGGCCATGCCGCGCTCTCCAGACCGAATACAACTTCAGGTTTCATTCAAATCAACCAGGGTGTCGTAGCCTACCGCTCTTTTGAGAATTTTCAAGGAATGACAAATGCCGAGGGCAAAAGTTCCCGTACTGTGAATTCCTTGATTTTGCCCGGCGTACGGCTGTCCGCGACCCATACCTTTGCGCCCGGCGCGTATTCCGCCAGCAATTGCCGGCACGCGCCGCAGGGCATCGGTCCGCCTGGCGCGCGCGCCACAACCGCCACCGCGACAAAATTTTTCTTTCCACTCGTCAGCGCGTTGAACAGCGCCACGCGCTCCGCGCAACACGTCAGGCCATAACTCGCGCTTTCCACATTCGCGCCGGAAACGATTTCGCCGCCTTTTGTGAGCAAAGCCGCGCCAACCTTGAATTTGGAATAGGGCGCCACTGCACGCTCTCGCGCCCTTGCCGCCGCCCGCACCAATTGTTTTTTGTCAATCCTTGCCATACAACCCGGCGAAATGTTTCAGCAATTTAGCTGCCAAAGTCTTTACCCGTTCGGCGGTTTCGAGCACCTCGGCGTGCGACAATTTCTCCTTGCTGATGCCTGCCGCCAGGTTGGTAATACAGGAAACGGCCGCCACGTTCAATCCGCATTGCCGCGCCACCATCGCCTCCGGCACCGTGCTCATCCCCACCGCGTCCGCGCCCAGCCGTGCAAGCGCGCGGATTTCCGCCGGCGTTTCGTAGCTCGGCCCGCTCACCGCCAGATAAACGCCGCGTTGCAGCCTCAAGTTGCAACTTTTTCCGGCGCGGAACAGGAGCGCGCTCAACTTCGGGTCGTAAACCTGAGTCATGTCCACAAATCGCGGCAGACCGGAAACCGCAGGACCGCGCAACGGGTTTGTTCCCATTAGATTGATGTGGTCGGTCAACACCATGAAATTGCCCGCGTGGAATTTTTTGTTAATGCCGCCCGCCGCGTTCGTCAGCAGCAAATCACGGATACCGAACGCCGCCAGCGCGCGGATGGCAAACGTAAGGCGTTCCATCGGATGGCCTTCGTAAAAATGCGCCCGTCCGCTCAAAACCATCACCGGTGTTTTGCCCATATGGCCAAAATACAATTCGCCCGCGTGGCCGGTCACGCTCGGGACGGGAAAGCCGGGAATTTTGGCGTAGGAAACCTTCTTGGCCACGCGCAATTCGGTCAGGACGTGATGAAATCCGCTGCCTAGGACGATGGCGAGCGTCGGGCGCAGTGGCGAAATTTTTTTGAGCCGCGCTGCGGCCATCTGTGGTGTGGCATCTGGTTTCATGCGGCGCTGGCTTGATTTATTCACTCTTTGCAATATCCTTATCTGCTCGATTTATGGAACTAAACAATGATGAAATCCGCCGTTACTCGCGGCACCTGATTCTGCCCGAAGTCGGCCTGGCTGGCCAAAAGAAAATCAAGGCCACCACCGTCCTGTGCATCGGCGCCGGTGGCCTCGGCTCGCCCATTGCCATGTACCTCGCCGCCGCCGGCATCGGCAAAATCGGCATCGTGGATTTCGACACCGTGGATTATTCCAATCTCCAGCGCCAGATTTTGCACACGGACGCCGACGTGGGCCGGTCCAAAGCGCAGTCGGCCAGGGAAACCATCGCGGGCATCAATCCGAATTGCGAAGTCATCATCCACAACACGCGCATCACGTCCGAAAACGCGTTCGACCTCATCCGGCCTTATGACATCATCGTGGATGGCACGGACAATTTCCCGACGCGCTATCTCACCAACGATGCCTGCGTCTTGCTCAAGAAACCAAATGTTTATGGCTCGATTTTCCGTTTCGAGGGCCAGGCCAGCGTGTTCGCGCCGCATCTCGGCGGGCCGTGTTACCGCTGTCTATATCCCGAACCGCCGCCGCCCGGCATGGTGCCCAGCTGCGCGGAAGGCGGCGTGCTCGGCGTGTTGCCTGGCATTGTCGGTTGCATCCAGGCCACGGAGATTTTGAAGCTCGCCATCGGCAAGGGCAGTTCGCTCGTTGGCCGGTTGCTGCTGTTCAACGCGCTCGACATGAAATTCCGCGAGTTGAAACTGCGCCGCGACCCCGAATGCGCGTTATGTGGCAAAAACCCGACAATCAAGGAATTGATTGACTATGAGCAATTCTGTGGCATCCCGCCCGAACCGGTCGCGCCGCAGTCCAACCCGGATGAAGTCACCGTCCAGGACATGAAGAAGGCACTCGATGATTCAAAGCTTGGCATCAAGGTCATTGATGTGCGCGAGCCGGACGAATACGAAATCGCCCACGTCAAAGGCGTACCGCTGTTGCCGTTGAGCCAGATTCAGCAGCGGTTCACCGAACTCGACCCGAACCAGCATTATTACATTCACTGCAAGGTCGGTGCGCGTTCGCTCCAGGCGCTGGGTTTCCTGCGCGAGCAGGGATTCAAATACCTCAAGAGCGTCAAAGGCGGCATCACCGCCTGGTCGGACGAAATTGATTCCAACGTGCCGCGGTATTGAAAACCATGGGCGTTAACCAGATATAGCACTTCATATTGTCATTGGAGCACAAAAGTTCGTGCGGAAATCTCGTGGACATTTGGTCTTCGTGCAAAGCGCCAGAAGACTGGCGCACTCCAAGACGCTTCGCGTAAAGCGGTAGTCGTCAAAACGTCCGACAGGTCTTGGACTGCGGTGGCCCTCCACCGCTTTTCCCAAGGGCATATCTAACTGTGCCAATGCTGACTGGAACCGCTATGGCTTTTGACTAAAAATCCGCGACCGGCTCAAGAGCCGGGCTTGCCTTCCAACTCCGCGCGCAGTTTTTTCAACGCCGCCAAGGCCGCATCGCTCTCGGCGGCTTTTTTGCTTTTGCCACTGCCGCGCGCGAGTTCGACGCCTCCGTGCTGCACCGTGCATTCAAACACCCGGTCGTGATCCGGCCCGGTGGCCGAGACAACATGATATTCCGGCGCCTCGGGCGAGCGCGCCTGCAACAACTCCTGCAACTCGCCCTTCGGATTTTCGATGATCGGCAGCGTGTCCAACCGGCCGAAGGCCGCGCCAAATTCGCGCAAAATAAATTCGCGCGCGGCCTCAAATCCACCGTCCAAAAAAATCGCGCCGAGCAACGCTTCAAACGTGTCCGCCAGCGCGGATGCGCGTTCGCGTCCGCCGTGCATTTCCTCACCGCGGCTCAAAATCAAATGCGCGCCGAGACCGAGGACGCGGGCGTGTTCAGCCAGCGTGCGGCGGTTGACGAGCTTCGCGCGCGCTTTGGTCAACGGACCTTCTTCGGATGCGGGAAATTTCTCGTAGAGCTGCTGCGTCAGGACGAGTTGCAACACGGCGTCACCGAGAAATTCCAATCGCTGATTGTGCGCGGGCCTTCGCTGCGCTTCGTCCCCGGCAGGCGCAGTTTCGCCTTGCTCGTGGGCGACGGATGGATGCGTGAGCGCCAGCCGCAGCAACCCCTCGTCGCGGAAGGTATGGCCGAGACGGGTTTGGAATTCGGCAAGAAGCATATTAGCCCTGCGCGGGCGTTTCGACCGGGCTGTTGGCTGGTGGTGCGGCCACAGTTTCGGCCGGAGCCGCGGATGCAGGGGGATTCAAGCCATGTTCGAGCAAAGCGGCCACGTCGCGCTGAACGGCTTCGAGCTGGTCCAGCCGGAGGTTCGGATCGGCAATCGTAAACACGTCGCCGGTTCTAGGCTGCTCGTAAATGAACACGCGCTTGCCGTCGCTGACGATCTGTTCCTTCACTTTGAGCACGCGCTTGCGTTCGAGCATGACGGCGAGGATATAACCGGCCGGCGCGTAACGCGGATCGTTTTGCTCAATCAGCTTCCGCAACAGCGTTTCGGCGGTGTCCTTGTGAATCGGATCGGCGGGTGGCGTCGGCGCTTCGTAAATCCCCTGCCAATGAGAGATGAACCCGGCGCGGTTGCGCGTGTCCCCGGCACTTTGCTTTTGCGAGCACGGCTCGCAGATGTCCGACCGCCGCAACTCCGGCGGCTCATCGAATAACAACGTGTGATAGACCTGCCGGTCGGCGAACGGCTGGCCGCAGGCGGCGCAGGCGTGGGCGCGGGATTGAATGTTCCAATCGTTCATGAAATCGCTGGAGGATTATCACGCCCGCAGCGAAACGCGCAATCTTCAATTAAACACAAGCCGCCTCACGCAAAGGCGCAAAGACGCGGAGAATGGTTTTCAATAATGAGGGAAGCAGGAATCGATGGGAAATTTCTTCCTGCCTTCATGACTTCCTTGTGAATTTCGTTCCGGTCTTTGCGAGCTTTGCGCCTTTGCGTGAGCCATTCCAGGATTTATTCCGGCAACCGTCCTGAAAAATCTCGCGGAAAAACCCGGATTCCGGCAACCTGTCCGGATGGTACGGCTGGTTTTGTTTGATGTTGACGGCACGCTCGTTCACACGGGCCGTGCCGGTTCGCAGGCCTTCGCCAAAACCTTCGCCATGGAGTTCAACGCGCACGACGGCATCGAAAAGATCAGGTTCGCCGGGCGCACCGACGTGAGTCTCGTCCGCGAATTTTTCGGCTTTCACAACATCCCGGCCACAGCGGAAAATTTCCAGCGGTTCTTCGAATGCTTCGTTTTCTGGCTCGACCAGATGGTGGCACAAGGCAACGGCGGACCATGCCGCGGGGTGCCGGAATTCCTTGACAATTTGCGCGCGCTGCCCCATCCGCCGATGCTCGGCCTGCTTACCGGCAACATCCGGCTCGGCGCGGAAATCAAGCTGCGCCGCTACGGGCTTTGGGATTTTTTTGAAACCGGCGGGTTCGCCGATGACCACGAAGACCGCAATCACATTGCCACCGCCGCACTCGAACGCGGACGGCGCGTGCTGGGGAAAAAATTGCGGCCCGAGGAAATCGTGGTGGTGGGCGACACGCCGTACGACATCCACTGCGGAAAATTCATCGGTGCGAAAGTGCTGGCCGTGGCCACCGGCGGCGCGAAGCTGGACGAATTAAAACGGCACCAGCCCGACTGGGCGATGGAGGATCTGACACGGGTGAGTGCGCGCGAAATTTGTCTGTAGCACCCGCGTCCCGCGGGTTCAATTCGGCGTCCCGCCGAATTGCGATGGCGCGCACGCATTCAAAGCACGACCTGCCGGCACATCCACGGGCCATTTCCGTTACGAGTAAGTTTCGGGCGCGACGCCCGAAACCACCCGTGGGACGCGGGTGCTACCGTAGATTTCAATGGCAGTGGCAGCCCCCGCCGCAACGATGGCCGCCGCCACCGTGGCCGCCGGAATGACTTTCGCCGGTGCTGGCCGAGGCAAAGGTGGAGAACTTCTTGGACAATTTCTTTGAACCACAGTGCGGGCACGCGGTTCCCTTCCAATCGCTGGAGCGGACGAGAATTTCGCTGTCGCGTTCGCATTTTTCGCAATGAAACTCGTAAATCGGCATGAAGGGAACATAACCGGTGGGGCAAAAATCTCAAGGACAAGCAGCGCCGGATTTGGCCTTTTCTTTCAACGGCCAACAACTAGTCTTCCCGCATGACACAATTACTACGTGCGATTGAGGAATCCGTCGCGACGCTTCGCGGCTTGACGGGTTTGGAAGAGCCGCTGAATCGCGCGGCAAAAATGGTTCTGGCCTGCCTGACCTCCGGCCACAAACTGCTTATCTGCGGCAACGGCGGCAGCGCCTCCGACGCCACGCATCTGGCCACGGAGTTTCTCTGCTGCTACGTCGCCGACCGCCGGCCTTACCCGGCCATCTCACTCACCGCCAACGGCGAATTCATGACCGCCGTCTGCAATGACTACGGCGCCGATGAAATTTTCGCGCGCCAAATCTGGGGCCTCGGCCAGCCGGGTGACCTGGTCATCGCCTTTACCACCAGTGGCAAATCCAAAAACGTCAAACGCGCATTGGAGGAAGCCCGGCGCTGCGGCATCGAAAGCATTTGTTTCCTCGGCCGCGACGGCGGCTTCACGAAAGGTTTGGCCACATTGGACTTGCTCGTGGCCGGCGACAATACTGCGCGGATTCAGGAAGGCCACAAGCTGCTCTTCCACGTGCTGTGCGAAATGGTCGAGGAAAAGCTGCCGAAGAAATGAAGAAGGAAGAATGCAGGATGAAGAAAAGATTGGTTCCTCGATATTTTCAGTGGGTGAGTGAAACATGACCCTTCGGGCGCAGCCAAGACACCATTCAAGACATCACATCATGGAGGCAAGGAGACATCCGCCCTCGCCCTGACCCTCTCCCCCAGGAGAGGGAGAATCGTTCGCCGCTCCTTTGGAAATTTATGTGACTGGATTGGCCGGACGCTCATCCGCAAAACCAGAGACAAGCGAAAGCTATTTCCTCTCCTGGGGGAGAGGATAAAAGGTGAGGGCGGGCGTAAACACTCATTCCACTGAAAACGTTGAGGAAGCAAATAATTCGGTCGCGCGCACGTGGAAACTCATTTCTCAATTCTACATTCTTCATTCTGCCTTCAAGAATGTTTCGGTTCGTTTCCAGCCTTCCATTTGATGTTGCAGCCCATGCTGGGCGCTTGAAATTCTGAAGTGGTTTTCCCGGCGAGCACGGCGTCGAGCGCCGCGCGCACATCCTTGCCGGTGACGGGAATCCCGTTTCCGGGCCGGCTGGCATCGAACTGGCCGCGATAAACCAATCGGCGTCCCCGGTCGAAAAGGAAGATGTCCGGCGTGCAGGCGGCGTGATAGGCTTTGGCGACGGCCTGCGATTCATCGTAAAGATACGGGAATAAATAACCGGCGGCTTTGACTTCGGCGGCCATTTTTGCCGGGCTGTCGTCGGGATAATTCGCCACGTCGTTGGAGTTGATGCCCACGATGGCCGCGCCGCGCGGCAGGTAATCTTTCGCCAGTTGCGCGAGTCCGGCGCGGATATGCTGCACGTAAGGACAATGGTTGCACATGAAAATGACGAGCAATGCGGACTTGTCCTTGAAATCCGCAGACGAGACGGTTTTCCCGTTGGTGTCCGGCAACTGAAAATCGGGCGCTGCCGTGCCGAGCGGCAGCATGGTGGAAGGGGTCAGTGACATGCGGGAAATTTGGAACGGCCCGCGGAATTTCGCAAGCCGGGAAGCGGCTTGTCCTATCGGGTGGCGGCAAGCTGCGCTTCATGTCTGATGGCGATTGAGTTCAGCCTTTCCGCGAAGCAAACCTGCGCTATATTTGTCATCATGTTTCGGACGCAGGATTTACACGTCAAGGAAATCGTCCGGTTGCTGACGCCGCGGGAATTGAAGGCGCAGTTGCCGACGACCGACGCCGCGAACGCGACCGTGGCGCGCAGCCGCAAACGCGTCATCCGCATTTTGCGGCAGGAAGACCCGCGCCTGCTCGTCATCATCGGCCCGTGCTCGATTCACGACGAAAAGGGTGCGCTGGATTACGCCACCCGGCTCAACGCGTTGCGCGAGAAATTTGCCGGCCGCCTGGAAATTGTCATGCGCGTCTATTTTGAAAAGCCGCGCACGACCGTCGGCTGGAAGGGTTTGATCAACGACCCGCACCTCGACGGCTCGCAGGACATCGAGACGGGCTTGAAAATCGCGCGGCGGCTGTTGCTGCAAATCACCGGCCTGGGCCTGCCGGCGGCGACGGAATTTCTGGACCCCATCGTGCCGCAATACATCGCCGATTTGATCACGTGGGCGGCGATTGGCGCGCGCACGACGGAATCGCAGACGCACCGGGAAATGGCCAGCGGCCTTTCCATGCCGGTCGGCTTGAAGAACAGCACCGACGGCAGTTTGCAGGTGGCGATTGACGCGATGGGTGCGGCGCGACATCCGCACAGTTTTCTGGGCATTGACCAGGACGGCGTCACGAGCATCGTCCGCACGACGGGCAACCCGGACGCGCACATCGTGTTGCGCGGCGGCCGGGCGCAGACGAATTTCGACGCGGCCAGCATCAGCGCGGCGGAGGAAAAATTGAAATCGGAGAACCTGCCGCCGGCGCTGATGGTGGATTGCAGCCACGCGAATTCCGAAAAGCAGCATGCGCGGCAGGAAGACGTGTGGCGCACCGTGATTCAGCAGCGCGTGGACGGCACACGGTCGCTCATCGGTCTGATGGTTGAGAGCAACATTCACGAAGGCAACCAGCCGATTCCAAAAAATCCGGCGGACCTGCGTTACGGCATCTCCATCACCGATTCATGCATCAGCTGGGAAACCACCGAACGGATGTTGCGTTGGGGCCACGAAACGCTCGCAAAAACGGTTTAGGTAGGGCCGTGCTGCTGCGCGGCCCATTGCGCCGATTGTCTCTGGGAATTGGTATATTGACTAAAGCCAAATGACGAAGGAATTTTCCAATATCCAATGACCAATGGCTCGATCGGGATTTCGAGTTTCGTCATTCTTTAGGCATTGGTCATTCCCCAATCCTGGTGGTTCTGGTTGGGGAAAATCAATTGTGGATCAAGCGGCTTTCGTCCCCGCCGGCAAATCTTCAAAAGTTTGGGTTTGTTTCCCGACGCCAGTGCGGCTTTCATGGGTGCGAACACGTGAAGAACATTGTTTATTTTGATCTCGAAACGCAAAAGTCCGCCGAGGAAGTGGGCGGCTGGGGCAACATCGCCCGCATGGGCATGAGCATCGGCGTGACGTTCAGCACCGGGCGCGGCGATTACAAAATTTACGGCGAGAAACAGGTGGACGACCTCCTCAAGGATTTGCAGCGCGCCGATCTCATCGTCGGTTTCAACATTTTGCGGTTCGATTACGAAGTGTTGCACGGTTATACGACATTTGATTTGAGCCAGTTGCCAACGCTCGACCTGATGGTGGATTTGCAGAACAAACTGCAACACCGGTTGTCGCTGGATTCGATTGCGACGGCGACGTTCGGCGTGGAAAAAACTGCTGAAGGCATGCAGGCCATCCGCTGGTTCAAGGAAGGCAAGCTGGTGGAAATCGCCGAATACTGCTGCTACGATGTTAAAATCACAAAATTGGTCCACGAATATGGCCAGCGGCACCGGCAGGTGCATTACCACAACCGTTTCAACAAAAAGATGACCGTGCCGGTGAGCTGGTGAGGTGGAATTTTAAATCCAACTTTTCGGCGAAGCCCGACCCGAAACAGCCGCGCCCCGTGTAAAGCAACCCCGGCGGATGTTTTATGACTGGCCAGCCAGACGCATAACGTTCATCATCACCGTTGAGGCATGCGCTTCTTTTTGCTTGATAAAATCACCCGCTGGGAAGTGGGCATTGCCGCGGAAGGCTTGAAGAGCATCGCGCTGAGCGAGGACTTTTTTGACGACCATTTCCCGCGGCGGCCGGTCATGCCGGGAGTCTTGATTCTGGAGGGAATGGCCCAGCTTTCCGGATTGCTCCTGGAGGAAAGTCTTCACCAGCAGTATTCGAAAAACGCTAAGGCGGTCTTGACCGTCTTGGAACGCACCAAGTTCCGGACCCTGGTCAAACCGGGCGACACGTTGCTTTACCGGACGGAAGTGAAATCGGTGAATGAGACCGGCGGCAAGGTCAAAGCCACCGCGTCCCGCGGAAAAACGGTTGTGACTTCGACGGAGATGGTGTTTGCCTTCAAGTATGTTGACGACCCGCTGCTGGACGAGAAGCGGCGGTGGCTGATGGAACTTTGGATGAACGCGGGGTGAGCGACGACGGAAGTCATGCGCGCGCGCGTCGTCATCACCGGAATCGGAATGGTCGCCCCGTTGGGCAAAAACCCGCTGGAGATTCTGCGCGGCATTGAAACCGGCCGGTCCGCGGTTGCTCCCCCGACCCATTTTGACGCGACTCCGTTTTCGTGCCCGGTTTGCGCGGAGGTAAGGGATTTCCAGCCGCAGCCGTACGTGGCCGAGGGCAAAATGATCCGCTTGATGAACCGGGACGCCCAATTGGCAGTGGTGGCGGCACACTTGGCTTTGGCGGATGCGGGGGTAAAGCCGGGCGGAGCTTATCCGCCGGAAGAGATCGCGCTCTTTGGCGCGACGGGACTGGCGGGTCTGCCGCTGGCGGAAGTCATTCCTCTAGTCAAAGCCTCCACGGGATCAGACGGCCGATTTGATCCGGGCCGTTTTGGTCAGGCCGGCTTGCGGGCGGTAAGCCCGATTCTTTCCTTCAAAATTCTCAGCAACATGCCGCTTTGTTTCGTGTCCATCTGCGAAAATATTCAGGGGCCAAACGGCATCTACACTCCGTGGGAAGGACAGGGAGCACAGGCGGTCGAGGCCGCCATTCGGGCGCTGGAATGCGGTGAGGCGCACTGTGCGCTGGCGGGCGGCTGCGACGTGAAGACGCACGAACTCGCGTTTCTCAGCCTGGAGCAACACGGACTGTTTGCGTCCTGGCGGCAAAATCACACCGGGATGGCGCCGGGCGAAGGTGCGGTCTTCCTGGTTCTGGAAACCGCCGACCGGGCGGCCGCTCGCGGCGCACGAGTGCATGCGCAGGTGTCGGGCTTTAGTTTGTGCACACACCAGTCGGGAGCGAGCCGGGCTGACACGTGCGTCAACGCGCTCGAAAAATTGAATCTTCCGCCGGAACCGTTGGGGGCGATGGTCACCGCCGACAACGGCGATGTTTCGGCTGGCGACGACGAACAACGGGCGCTGGCGGTTTTGCATCTAACCGCCCCCACCGTCATCAGTCCCAAGAAACAGGTGGGCGATCTCTTTGCCGCGGCGGCGGGGTTGCAGATTGGCCTGGCGGCGCTGCTGGCGGCGCGCGGCGCGGGACGCGTCTTGGCCAACTGTTTCGGTCACGGCAGCGAACAGGCCGCCTTTGTTTTGGAGAAGCCATGAAACATCGCGTCGTGATTACCGGCCTGGGGCTTTGCACGCAACTGGGGCGCAGCGTGGACGAGTTCTGGCGGAATCTGTTGGCCGGGCATTCGGGCATCGGCCTCATTTCCCTGTTCGACACCAGCTCGCTGCCGGTCCGAATAGGCGGGGAGGTGAAAAATTTCAAACCGGACGAATTGTTTGGAGAATTTCCTGAAGCCGAAAGCGAGAAGGATCGCAAAATCTGGTTGGGATTGGACGCCGCGGCCAGCGCGCTCGCCGACTCCCGGCTGCCTCGTGATGATTTTCCCAATGCGCCGCTCTTTGTGGGGGTCAGCTTGGAGACCTTCTTCCTCGAGGACGTGACACCCATCGCCCAGGCGTCGGACGCGGCGTGGGATTTCGCGCGTCAGATTTTGAATCAGGAACCGCGACACCGGCTTCAGACGCCGTTGGACCGGCTGACCCAAATTTTGGGCGACCATTACGGCTTGAATCGCGGGCGATATACGAACTGTTCCGCCTGCGCCGCGGGCGCGCAGGTCGTCGGCGAAGCCTTCCGCCGAATTCGTGACGGGACTGCCGCCATAGCGTTCGCGGGCGCCACCGACAGCACGCTGAATCCGCTGGCCTTGGGTGGGTTCAGCCTGCTCCAAATCCTTTCCACCGAAAACGAACAGCCGGAAAAAGCCTGCCGGCCGTTTGACGCGACCCGGCAGGGAACGGTCCTGGCGGAAGGCGCCGCTTTCGTCGTGATGGAGACGCTTGAGCATGCGCAGCGACGCGGGGCGCGCATTTACGCCGAAGTTCTGGGGTATGGTTCTTCGCTGGACGTTTATCGAGTCACGGACCCCGAACCCAATGGCCGCGGCGCCGCGCTGAGCATGGTTAGGGCCATCGCGGATGCCGGACTGACGCCCGGCGATATTGACTGCGTCAACGCGCATGGCACCGGCACACCCAAAAACGACGTGGCCGAAACGCTGGCGATCAAGCAAACTCTCGGTGCGCGGGCCAAAGTGATTCCCGTCACCGCCAACAAATCCATGACTGGACACATGATCGCCACCAGCGGAGCAATGGAAGCCGTTGCCTCGGCCATGACGCTTCACACGCGCAAAATTCCGCCAACCATCAACCTGTCGTGTCCCGACCCCCGGTGCGACCTGGATTATGTTGCCGGGGGAAGTCGCGATTTTGAGGGACGAACCGTTTTATCCAATTCATTCGGTTTCGGCGGACAGAACGCCACATTGATCTTCCGGAGATTCGACTTATGAACAAACGTGTTGCTTTAATCAGCGGCGCCTCGCGCGGCATCGGCAAAGCGATCGCGTTGGAGCTGGCCCGGCGGGGACACAGCATCGCCGTGGGTTTCCACGAACGCGCCGACGCGGCGCAGGCCACAGCCGGGGAGATTCAACGCGCCGGTGGCGCGGCTTTCCACATTCAACTTGATGTGACCGAGCCGGCCTCGTGCAACCAGGCCGCTGCCGCGATCAAGGAACGTTACGGCAGCCTGGACATCCTCGTGAACAATGCGGGCATCACCGACGAGTCTCCGGCCTTGGCCACCGACGATGATGCGTGGGAACGGGTGCTCAAGGTTTGCCTGACGGGTGCGTTCAATTTATCCCGCGCCGGCGCCAAATTCATGGTGACGGGGCGCTGGGGCCGTATCATCAACATTTCCTCGGTGGTCGCCAGCCGGGGCGGGCGGGGACAGGCGAATTATGCCGCCGCCAAGGCCGGTCTGGAGGGACTGACCCGCGCGCTGGCCATCGAACTGGCCCCGCGTGGCATCCTGGTAAACGCCATTGCTCCCGGGGTAATTGCCACCGAAATGTCCCGGGCGGTGTTGGAGAAACATTCCGAGCGTGTGCTGTCCCAAGTATTGTTGGGCCGGGCAGGCCAGCCGGAGGAAGTGGCCGGCCTGGCTGGTTTCCTGGTTTCCGACGAAGCGTCCTACATCACCGGCCAGGTTTTCCACGTGGATGGCGGCTTCGGGTTAAACCTATGAGTGATTACGACCGGCTTTTGGAACTGGTCCGGTTGCGACGTTCGATTCGCCGGTTTTCCGACCGCGCCGTCGGACGGGAAGACATCGCGCGTCTGCTCGAAGCCACGCGCTGGGCGCCGTCGAACCACAATCGCCAGCCCTGGAGATTCCTCGTTGTCGAGGACAAACAACAGATTAACCATCTGGCGGAAGCCGTCCGCCAAGGTTTGTCCGAAAAGCTGAAATTATTGCCGGAGGCGGCCGCCGCGTACGCCGGCGAGTTCACGCATTATGCAACTTTCTTTTCGAATGCGCCGGTGCTTTTGGTGGTGTTGCACAAGGAGCCGGTCAGCATGTCGGCGCCGCTTTTGGCCGGACTCAAAAATCCGGATCTAATTTCGGGCGAACCGTTGAGCGTCGCGATGGCGGTGCAGAATCTTTTGCTGGCAGCACAGGCCCTGGGGCTGGGAACCTGTGTGCTGACCGGGCCGCTGCTGGTCCGGGATGCCCTGGCCGGGACATTGGATTTGCCCGCTGGTCACGACCTCACCTGCCTGGTGGCGTTGGGACATCCCGCGGAGTCGCCGGCGCCGCCGCGGAGGAAAACCATCGAACAAATCGCCGAGTTCAGGAATAATCCCCCACGAACGAAGGATTGAAATGACGAACAAAGAAATTTTTGCAGAGCTGAAACCGCTGCTGGTGGAAGTGTTGGGCGTGGCGCCGGAGACCATCCGCATCGAAAGCGTGCTGGTTTCCGATCTGGGGGCGGAGTCCATTGATTTGCTCGACCTGAGCTTCCGCATCGAGGAGAAATTTCAGGTGCGGATCGAGGCGAACGAAATCGAGCGGGAGGCCCGGAAGCGGCTCCCGGGCGGGGCGTATGAGAAGGACGGCTATTTGACGGAAGCGGCGCTGGACGAAATCCGGAAGTCCCTGCCGGAACTGGACGCCGGCAAACTCGTGAAAGGTCTGCGAAAGATGGATTTGCCCGCGTTGCTGACGGTTTCGTTTTTCGTTCATCTCATCGCCCGCAAACTGGCAGGCAAGACGGAAGGAGCGGTCCATGTTTGACAACCGACGAGCTTTTGTCACCGGCGGGACGGGCGCGGTGGGGGCGGCCATCGTTCGTTGCCTGGCGGAACGGGGCGCGCAGGTGGCTTTTTCCTTCAACACCCGGGAGGACAAGGCGCGTCAGCTTGAAAAGGAAATGGCCGCCGGAAACCGGACGGTGAAGGGATACGCCCTGGATGTGCTCGACGCCGCCGGAGTGGGACGACTGGCGGAACGGATCGAGCAGGAGCTCGGGCCCGTGGACATTTTGGTCAACAACGCCGGCATCACCCAGATCATGCCGTTCGCGCTCATCGAGGAGGCGGATTGGGACCGGATGATGGACGTGAATGTGAAGGGAATGTTTCTGGTCACCAAGGCGTTTGTGCGTGCCATGATCCGGCGGAAGCGCGGCGTCATCGTCAACCTGGGTTCGCTCGCCGGGGCGCGCGTGCTTGAGGTTCCAGTGCATTACGCCACCGCCAAGAGCGCCGTGGTGGGTTTCACGCTGTCGCTCGCCCGGGAACTTTCGCGTTACCAGGTCCGCGTGAACGCCGTCGTGCCGGGCCTGCTGGACGGCGGAGTGAGCAGCCTGGTCCCGGACAAGCAGCGCGAGGATTACGTGCAACACTGCGCGACGGGGCGCGCGGGCAAGCCGGAGGAAGTGGCCGAATTGGTGGCATTTCTGGCCAGCGACCGCGCCAGTTACATCAACGCGCAGGTGATCCAAGTAGATGGAGGCGTCTGATGAAATTCCGGCTCGTGGACAAGATTATCGCCTGGTCGCCGTATCAGCGCATCAGCGGGGTCAAGGCGGTGTCCTTTGAGGAATACTGCCTGAAGGAATCTTTTGGCGACGAGCCGCGCCTGCCGGAGACATTGTTGCTGGAAAGTTTTCTGCAACTGGGCAACTGGCTCATCCTGCTGTCGTCGGATTTCAAGGAAACCGGCATGGTGGTGAGGATTTCCGAGGTGCGCTTCCACGGTTTTCTTTTGCCGGGCCGGCAACTGCGGATGGAGGTGACGCTCGCGCACCGGCGGGAAGATGGTTTTGAGCTGTCGGGCGAAGGGCGGGTGGATGGCCGGACGATCATCACCGGTTTGCGATGTCTGGCGGTGCCCGTACCCGCGGCGGAATATGTGAACCCCGACGATTTGCGCGTGCTGTTCTCGGAAATTTACGAGCCTGAGGAGACCATCCCCGCATGAGGCCATCCCGTCCCTACACCTACCTGGGAACGGTGACGGGGATGTGCCGGGATTGTCGTGCCCTGGTTCCCGCGCGGATTCTGGAAGAGGGCGGCGCCGTTTATCAGGAACGGCTGTGCCCGAAATGCGGGACGGGCCGCGCGCGGATTGCCGATGGGGTGGAATGGTACCTGGACCGTACCGCCACGACGGTGCGCTGCAAACCGGCCCGGCTCCCCGGCCTGGACGTGCGCGAAGGATGCCCGAAGGATTGCGGTCCGTGCGCCTTCCACACCAACGCCTGCCACCTGCCCGTCTTCTCGGTGACCAACGCGTGCAATCTGGATTGCCCGATCTGCTTTACTTACAACCGGCCGGACCGGAAATATTTCATGACCCGCGAGGAACTAAGGTCGCTGCTCGACAAACTCATCGCTCGCGCCGGACCGTTTGACCTGATGAACATCACCGGCGGCGAACCGACGCTGCATCCGCAGATTGTGGAATTGTTGAAGGAATGCCACCGGCCGGAAATCGGGCGCGTGACCATGAATACCAATGGCCTGCGACTGGCGACGGACGAAGATTTATGCCGGGCGCTGGCGGACCTCGGTGTCTATGTAATTCTCTCCTTCGACACGTTCCGGACTGACCGGGCGTTGAAGATTTACGGCAAGGATGTGGTGGGCCTGAAACATCGGGCGTTGGAAAACCTGCAACGCTTTGGCATCGGCACGACACTGCTCAACGTGATGATTCGCGGGGTGAATGAAGATGAGATTGGACAGATCATTGAACTGGCTCGGACACATCCGGCGGTGCGCAGCGTGACCATTCAGACGATGACGTTCACCGGCAAGGGCGGGAAAAATTTCAAGCCGCGCGAGACCATACCGCTGGACGGCGCGGCCAGGGCCATCGAATCCGCCACCCGGGGCGCCCTGCGCGAAGCCCACTTTTTTCCGCACGCCGGGGCACATCCACTCTGTTACAGCGTCGCGTATTATCTCAAGAACAACGGTGCATACCGGTCGCTGACGGATTTCCTCACTGTGGAGGAACTGCGGCAGATGCTCGGGCACGGTTATCTCCTGCAACCGGAGGACGACAGCCAGGATGTTTTTCGGGCGGCCATCGACCGGTTGTGGGCGGCAGGCGACGACTCAAAACTGTTGCCGGCAATCAGGGGATTGGTGGAACGGATGTATCCCCGGGGACAGCCGCTGACCCGGGCGGCACGGCAGGCGGTCGCCGAAGAATCACTTCTGGCGGTTTATATCCATTCGCACATGGACGAGGACACGCTCGACCTGGCGCGGCTGGTGGCCTGTCCGGACCAGGTACCCGATCCGGAAGGCCGCCTGATACCGGCGTGCGCGTACAATCTTTTTTACCGGCAAAAAGACCCGCGCTTCTGGTGCGCATGAGAAGAAACCCCAAATCCCGATGACCAAATCCCAAGCAATCAACTACGAAGCATGAAGACACCATCACCACAATCCGAAGGACGGGAAATGTTTCGGCAGTTCCTCACCGGCAAGATGACGGAACGCGTCTTTTCCTGGCCGACCTGTCATCCTTCTTCGCGGCCAATCGGGTTCTGTCCTTGCGACCGGGCGTTGCCAGTGAAGCTTTGGTTTTATTGCAAAGCGACGCTGCTGCTGACGGCACTAAAACTCCCGTTCAACTCACCCAAGGTCACCTTGCTGCGCTGGCTCGGCGCCCGCGTGGGGTGCAATGTCTTTTTTTCCACCGATGTGTGGATTGATCCAGCGTTTCCTGAATTGCTGACCATCGAAGACGACGTGATGGTGGGTGTTGGCGCCAAGATCGCGTTGCATGAATTTGGACCCGGTCATTTCAGCGCGGGACGGGTCGTCATCCGCAAAGGAGCGGTCATCGGCGGATTTGCGCTGATTGGTCCAGGCGTGGAGATCGGAGAAGGGGCAGTTGTTGCTGCCGGCGCGGTAATCAGGCGCGACGTGCCGGCAGGAAAAGCAGCCATCGGCAACCCGGCGCGGGTTGTGCCTCTCATAAGCCCCGGCACTGCGGAGCCAAAACCTTATGAGTGAGTATCTGACCACCACCCAATCCACCTGCCGGACCTGCCGACGGCTGGTCCCGGCGCAGATTTTCGTGGAGAACGGCAGTGTCTGGATGCAAAAGGAATGTACCGAGCATGGCCGGCAAAGGGCGCGGATCTATGGCGACGCGCAATCGTATTTGAAGCTGGGACATTTTCACCGCAAAGCGTCCATGCCGCTGGCGTTCGCGACGAAGGCACTGGGTTGTCCGGATTCCTGCGGCATCTGTCCGGAGCACGAGCAGCATGTCTGTCTGCCGATTCTCGAAATCACCGACCACTGCAACTGGGATTGTCCCATCTGCCTCATTACCAATCCCGGCCGTCACCACTGGACTCGCGAGGAAGTCGCGCGTGTTCTGGATGGACTCATCCAGTCCGAAGGTCAGATTGACGTGCTCAACCTTTCCGGCGGCGAGCCGACGTTGAACCCTAATTTCCGCGAGATCGTCGAAGAATGCGTCTCGCGGAAGGAAATCCTTCGCGTGAGCGTCTCCACCAACGGCTCGGTGTTGGTCTGCGACCCGGAGCTGCTCCGGTTTCTGGCGGAGCACCGTGTAATTGTTTCGCTCCAGTTCGACGGCCTGAGCGATGATATCTACCAAACTCTGCGCGGGCGGCCGTTGCTCGATGAGAAACGGCGACTCATTGATTTGTGCGGCGAACTCGACTCGTCCATGTCGCTGACCGCCACCGTCGTCCGTGGAGTCAATGACAACCGTTTGGTGGAAATCGCCGACCTGCTGTTCCGGCACGATCACATCCTGAGCGTGATGTTCCAGCCCGTTGCCTACGCCGGCAGCGCCGCCAAAATCGGCCGGCCTGCTGAGGCAGTGACGATTCCCGATGTGATCGCGGCGTTGAAAGGCGCCGGCCAAGGCACGGTTTCGGCTGATGATTTCTCGCCGTTGCCGTGCAGCCACCCTGCCTGTTTCTCGCTCGCCTTTTATTTGAAATTGGAGGATAAGCGCTACAGACCAATCAAACAAATGGTCAATGCGGAACGATATCTGGATCTTATTCAGAACCGCGCCATCTTCGGCACGGACGCGGAGAGCTTTCAGTGCGTAACAGACGCCGTGTATGAACTTTGGTCCGGCCCGGCAGCGTTGTTGCCGGATTCTCGGAAGGCGCTTGACGCCATCCGGAAATTGCTGGCCTCGGCAACCGCCGACGGCGGCTATGCTCCAGGCAAGGCCATCGGTGTTGCGGAACGGGCGGTGAAATCCATTTTCATCCATCAGTTCATGGATCCGGAAACCTTCGATCTGTCACGTGCCCGGAAGTGCTGCCAAGTTTATCCCCAACCCGACGGCCGGCTGATACCGGTCTGTGTCCACAACTGCCTGAAACGAAACTCATCGTAAGCCAGAAAACGCGAGGCGTCGTTCTCCGGGATTCAGGAAATTGGCTTGCACAAGATCGGCGCTCCGATTCGATCAATTTTCCAAGCCCTTTAATTGTCTTGCTTTTATTGTATCGGGTGAGATTTTTTCTCAAACAGTCCGCATACTCGCCATGAAAAAACTTTGTGATCTCTATGTCGCCAAAGCGGGACTCATTGGGGCGCTGTATTGTATCGTTCCCACCTTGATCGGTTTTGCCGTCCTGTTTTGTGTACATCCGTTCCGGGAGGTTTACCTTTATCGCCTGGCCATTGCGATCCTCGTCGGCGGACCTGTGGCCGCGTATCTGAACCGCTTTGGCCTTTCGCTCTGGCTGATCAAACACGCCTCGCCCAAGGGCCCGGCCACCACTCTGGATGGAGTCTTGATCGGATCGTTTTTGGGGATGGGCATGGCAGTCATTCCCGCGTTCATCCATTGCATCGCTTCCAGCAACCTGAACCAGACCAAGACGGTCATCATCGGCATCTGGTTGTTGGGCGCCGGCGGCGGCGCGATCATCGGTGGCATTCTTGGCTTGGTCGGAGGAAAACATCTGGACCGCCCATCCGGCACCTGATTTCACCAGTGATCTTCTGGGTCCGAAACGTCTATCTCGATCACAATGCCACCACTCCAGTGGCAAAAGAGGTTCGCCGTGCCATCAACCGTGCCCTGAGAAAGACAAACGGCAATGCCTCGTCACTCCATACACAGGGAAGGGCCGCGCGCGGGCTCGTGGAGCAGACACGGCGTTCGGTGGCCGCGCTGCTGGGCTGCCGGCCAGAACGGGTGATTTTCGTCTCAGGCGGCACGGAGGGAAATAATGCCGTCATCAAGGGCATTTTCAGCCACGCTGGCAAAGGGCACATCATCACTTCGAAGATCGAGCACGAATCGGTGCTGGGCGCCTGCCAGCAGGTGCAGGCGATGGGCGGCAGGGTCACGTATCTTCCGGCCGGACGCGACGGGCGCATTCGTCCAGAGGAGGTCCGCACCGCCCTTTGCCCCGACACGATCCTGATCTCGATCATGCACGCCAACAACGAGACCGGCGTAATCCAGCCGATCAAGGAGATCAGCGCCATCGCCCGCGAAGCCGCCATTCCATTGCACACCGATGCCGTGCAAACCTTCGGCAAGATTTGCACGAATGTTGACGAACTGGGCTGCGAGTTCCTGACGCTGACCGCGCACAAGATTTGCGGTCCCAAGGGAGCGGGCGCGATCTACTGGCGGGGCGGCGCCAAATGGAATCCCCTCGTCTATGGCGGTGATCAGGAGCAGAAACTGCGCGCCGGTACCGAGGGCATACCTCAGCTCGCAGGCTTGGGGAAGGCGGCTGAGCTCGCGGCGGCCACGATGGAGCACGAATTCGACCGGCTGGGCGGTTTGCGGGCTCAATTCGTGGAGGGTCTCCGGAAACTCAAGCCGGACGTACAAATCAACGAGGCCCCGTCGGAACATCAACTTCCCGGATCCGTCAATGCGACCTTTCCCGGCGTCGAAGGCATTCGCCTGCTCGCGGGGCTGGACTGTTACAAGGTCAGCGTATCCATTGGCTCGGCCTGCACCGCGGACCGCATCGAGCCCTCGCACGTCCTGTTGGGCATGGGCGTCAGCGAGGCCGACGCCCTCTCGACCATCCGCTTCAGCATGGGACGCACGACCACGGCCGCTGACATCCGTTACGTGCTTGCCGTGCTGCGTAAAGTCCTCAAGGGCGACCCGCCCGGCCTTGGCTACATTGATCCCCAGCACATGACGCCGGAGCGGATCAAGTCGAAGGGTACGTTCTTGATTGACCTGCGCTGGCCTCATGAGCGGATGCTTTCTCCCACAATTCCCGGCGCCCGGGAGTGGACGTGGATTTATTTTGAGCGCTACTTCAAGCAGATCCCCTGGGACAAGGAAGTGATCCTGATGTGCACCACGGGAATCTTCTCCTACGCGGCGGGCTACCGGCTGGCCAAAGCCGGCCATCCAAAAGTGCGCGTGGTTTACGGCGGCTACGCAGCGTGGCAGAACCTGCATGACATCCGCGCCTTCGGAAAACAGGAGAATACGAACATCGGATGAATCCGCATCGGGCTCTTTCCATTTTGCTCGTGCATCCGTCCTGGCGGGGGCTGGGGAACCGGAAGAAGGTCAAGGTTTCGGAACGGAAGATCCATCCTTTGACGCTGGGGGTGATCGCCGCCATCATCCGCCGGCATGACTCGCGCCATCGCGTGCGGATTGTGAACCAAGCTCACGAGGCCATTCCTTGGGATGAACCCTGCGACCTGGTGGGCATCACGGTCAACACCTACACGGCTCCCATCGCGGGAGAGATCGCCGCGCGGTTCAGGCAGCGAGGCGTTCCGGTGATCATGGGTGGTCCGCACGCCACGCTGGCGCCCGATGAGTGTCTGCCCTGCGCCGATGCGGTCGTAACCGGCGAGGCGGAGGAGGCGTTGCCGGAACTGCTGGATGATTTTCTCGCCGGAAAAATGAAGCCGCTTTACCACGCCCCGACGATCCGGAATCCGGGCCTGATCCCGGCGGCTGATCGCTCCCTGTTCAACATGCCGCGGGGCAGCACGGCTTTCGTGCAGGCGACGCGTGGCTGCGGCAACGCATGCCGTTTCTGCTACCTAGGCTCGGTGAGCTGGGGACCCTTCCGGGCGCGCCCGGTGCGGCATGTGCTAGACGAGCTGGCCGCGATGCGCGAGCGGATCATTCTGTTCGTGGACGACAACATGTTCACGGACCGGGACTATGGTCTGGAACTGTTCGCCGGGATGCGGCGGCTGGGCAAACACTGGTGGGCACAGGCTCCGACGACGCTGGCCGCCAATGGCGAGCTGCTCCAGGCCGCGGCTGATTCTGGGTGCTTTTCGCTCAGCTACGGATTTCAGACCGTCAAACGTGCATCCATCGCCTGCGACCACATCACACACAACCGCGTCGAGGATTACGTTCAGGTCGTGCGCGAATCGCAAAAACATGGCATCCTCGTTGATGGCACATTCATTTTCGGTTTCGATGGCGATGACGAATCCGTCTTTGATGAAACGGCGGACATGATTCTGCGGATGAACCTGGACACGTACACCATTTACTATCGCACCGTGTATCCAGGCACGCCTGCTTTCGAGCAGTTGAGGCTAAAGGGACGGCTGCTGGCCACGGATTACGCGAAATACGACTGGGATCATCCGGTCGTGCAACCCTTGAACATGACCGCTGAACAACTTGAGCGCGGCATGACCCGGGTTTACGCGACGCTTGATCACGCCTATTGGGGGCGCTTCGCCAGAACCATGCTGGGCGGCGCGCGGCTTCTCCTGCGGTCGCCCGCCCTTGCGGGCTTTCTGCTTTCAGCCGGTCTTCCGAGACGCTACGTTGTGCGGTATTGAAAGGAACAGTTGATGCAGCGAGCATGGTTCGCCGGATTTGCGGTCGTTTTTGTCCTGAGGTTGCTGGCCGAGGCGCGGGTCAAGCCGCGTGACACCGAGTCCCGTCCCTTGCAGCGCGGCAAGGTCTCGCTGCAATTGCTATCACTCCCCTTCCTGGTTTCGGCGTTTGCGACCGGCTTACTGCTCTGGCGGGATGGCGGCAGCAATCCGGTTTTTTACGGGGCGGGCCTGATTCTCTTTGCCGTGGGATTCGCAGGCCGGGCGTCCGCGCTGCGAAAACTGGGGCGAAGTTACAGTCTTTACATTGACCCGGCGCCTACCGAGGCATTGCGGACAGTGGGCATCTACGGCCGCATTCGCCATCCGGTTTATGCCTTCTATTTGCTGGAAACCCTTTCCCTGTCCATCATCCGGCCCAACATAGTTTCTTTAGTTTCACTCGTGCTGGTCGCGTTGGCCACGGCCTGGAGAATTCACGAGGAAGAATGTGCGCTTTTGGATCGCTATGGCGAGGAGTACCGGGAATACATGAAACGGACCAATCGCCTGTTGCCATGGATCTACTAATCAGTTCGGACCTTATTCTTCCAACAATCACACCGCCCAGTCACCTTCAGAAATGATACTCGGGGTTCTTCGGATCGAAGTCCTTGTCGCTCAAGCCGGGATTGAGGCTCAGGTGTTCGTAGCCATAGCACTCGACGAGCTGGTCCTCCCAATCGAAGATCTGGGTCTTGATCGGCAGCTTGGTTTCGACATCCAAGTCCACAATGCACCGGTAACAGTAATAACCCTTCGAGGGATCTTTCGGTAAAATACCTTCAATCTCCCGGGTTTTCCGCCCATAAACCGTTTGCTCGCCGTGGTCTTTGGAAGTGAGCTCGCCTGAACGCAGGCCACGTCGAAGATCCGAGCCGATTTTTTTTACCAGGTTCTCCAGCCCGGCTTCTGTGATGGAATGGCGGGAATTCCTCATCGCCAATCCGCCTGTCGGATTCAGGTTGACGGAAAACAGTCCGATGAGGCCTGTGCCATGAGCTCGGACCTTGTTGTGGTTGGCGCCTTCGACGTAGAGCGACTCCTGGCCCTTAAGCGGGTTGATCCACCGCATATAGATCTTGAAGGGCCGCTGGAATTTGAGAAACGTGATTACTTCCGGAAGCAGTTTGCCGTGGACGCGCTCAGTCCGGTGAAAAATCGCCGTGTAGTTGTCAAGCCTGGCCAGCGCATCCTCCGTTTCCTGGAGCCGCTTTTCTAGGTCGGTGCGGTCCTGGGCGCGTGCGTTGTTTTGAACAAACAGAACGGAAAGCAAGGCGAGCAAGACCAAAAAAACTCCTGCCGCGCGGGTGAGGGAGGATTGGCTTTTGCTCACACTCATCGTGGCCCTATGCTGCCAAACAGGGAGTGGAAGGCCAAGCGGCAAGTTCGCCGTTTTTTGCTTCTGCCTGATTCGGACCGATTTTCGCTTGCGGGGGGACAGTTTCGTCGAAACAGCGGCATGGATGTGCACACAGTGCGGTGCCATCACCGGGTTTGGAGGCACCGTCAAACTTGCCAAGCAGCGCATCCAAGTACAGCCGAAGGAAGCAGGAGAAACCACCATTCTTTTGGAAGCTTTGGAAGAAGCAAAATCTTAAATTTCACAATGCAGACGGAATCGAGAGAGTGGCCCTCAAGCTTTGACCGCTGCCGCCTCGATGGCACCCGGACCTTTTTCTTTGGAACAAACTCCCTTGACACGTCAATTCCCGCGTTACGGAGGCAAACGGGAAAATGCCCTAAAGACAAAAGGCTGGGAATTTTGAATTATTCCCACCGGTCATTTTGAATTTTGTTTGAGGTTGTGAATGGCCCGCCTGGCGGCAAAAGCCGCCTGCAATGATTTTGCGGACTCAGCATCCAATTGTTTTTTGTGGTCGCTGTCTCTAAACCCCATTTCAATATAATCGTAGCTTAAACGTTCGGCGTGAATCTTGTCTTCATGGTTTCTAAAAAAAGCATCCAGGTTTTCCTGTAGTGCCGCATCATTGGTAAATCCCAGGCTTTGCATTTCCACCGCCAGGACTCCAATTTCTGTTTTCGCACAACTGGCGAGCTGCAGCAACAACTCTTCCTGCGTGTCCCTTTGCGCTTTGGTTTCATCCGTATAGCCTGACGGTTGATCCAAGACCCTTTTCAAACGCGCGTCAATTTTGTCCAGGTCGTCGTTTATCATGCGCATTTTCTTCACCGCAACCTGCTGTTGTGCTTCGAGTTTGATTTGCGCCTCAAATTGTTTCTGCGCCTCTTCTTCCTTCTGCGCTTTGAGGGACTTTTGTCCGTCCACTTGTTGCTGGGCTTTAAGTTCCTGGATGATCCGGTCTTTTTCCTGTCCGTTTGAGAACAGGAGGATGACCACGCACACCAGCGCGAGAGTAATCAGAAGATTCAACACCAAAATAAAGATATGGCTGGGTTTCATGGATTTCCGAATCGCTTTGGGAAAAAACAGCTTTCTAAAATCGGAGTAAAGACAAAAGTGCCTTATGATTGCTTTTTCACGGAAAACGAGCCAAAATGTGCAAAATCAGGCCCGGCGGGAACACCCCTTCGGAAAACGACAGAATCCCGTCAACCCATTGCCAACCTTGGCGACTGTCTCTAAAGGGGAACAGCCTGCCGAGTCGCCGCCGTCGCGCCGCAAAGGCGGAAGCTCTCGGTGAAGCAGCGAAGCTAAGAGCGAAGGCTGGCCTGCCAACCGTAGCTCGCGCAGCGAGCGAAGGTTGGTGCCCACGACAGGACTTGAACCTGTACGGTGTTACCCACTAGAACCTGAATCTAGCGCGTCTGCCAATTCCGCCACGTGGGCCCAATGATTCGACGGCCATTTTAATACGCGTCCAGCAGCCTCCGGGCAAGTTAATTTGGCGCCAACCAGAAGAAACGATCAGCCCAAACTCCGAAGTTGAATTTCTGCATTGGCGGAGTGCGGCCGTCCCCGGCCGCAGCAAAGCGGGATGGGGGCGGTTGGAAATTGTTCCGCGACTTGAATAAAGCCAGTTGCTGCGCCCGAGGACGGGCGCACTCCGACATGCCTTGTCCTCCAGCCGCCACCGGCAACTTCGGAGTTCGGTTTCAGTCGAGATCGGGTTTGACGCTTTCCAACTCCAGCTTGAGCGCGTGCAGCGCCAGATTGATGTCGTAGATGAACGCGGGAAGTGACGCGAACAGCGAACTCATGCAGACGATGAAAATAAGACTGGCGGACAGTCAGGCTTACAACGAGTAAAGACCGCAAACTCTGGTCGTGATGAGTGAGAAAGTAGCGCTCGAAGTGCAGTCCATAAACTCACCCAACTTGGCTTTGAGTTACGAGTGGTCACTACACCTTCACCCACTTGCCCTTTTGGGAGGATTCCTCGACGGCGTCGAGCACGCGTTGGTTTTTCAGGCCGTCCTCAAACGTCGGCGGCACCGGTTTCCCTTCGGCGCAGGCGTTCACAAAATCGGCAACCACATGAATGAACGTGTGTTCGTAGCCGATGCCGTGTCCCGGCGGCCACCAATGGCCGACATACGGTTGCACGCCATCGCGCTCGGTCACGAGAATGTCGCGAAAACCCCGCCGGTCCTTCGGGTCGTCGCCATTGTAAAATTTCAGCCGGTTCATGTCCTCAAAATCAAAATAGATCGAGCCTTTGCTCCCGTTGATTTCGATGGCGATATGGTTCTTGCGGCCGAGCGCGTAGCGCGTGGCTTCCACGTTCGCCAGCACGCCATTTTCCATCCGCCCCATGAACATTGCGGAGTCCGGCACGGTGACCTTGCCCATCCGCCGCGCGCCCTTGGCCAGCGCATCCGCCAGCGGCCGTTCCGGTATGAACGTGTTCAGCAAACCGCAGACCTGCTCGAATTCGCCGACGAGGTAGCGTCCCAAATCAATGACGTGCGAATTGATGTCGCTGTGCACCCCGGCGCCGCTGGTCTCCTTTTGCAGCCGCCAGTCCAGCGGAAATTCCGGATCCGCCAGCCGGTCCTGCGCGTAACGTGCGTGAAAATGAAAAATCCGGCCCAGCGCACCTTCGCCAATCATCCGCTTCGCCAGCGCGATGGCCGGAATGCGCCGGTAATTGTGGCAAACCATGTGGACGACCTTTGCCTTGTGCGCGGCGGCGAACATCGCCTCGGCCTGCTTGACGTTCAACGCGAGCGGCTTTTCGCACAAGACGTGCTTGCCGTTTTTCACTGCGGCAATCGCCATTTCCGCGTGAAAATTCGTCGGCGTCACGATGTCCACGATGTCAATCAGCGGCGACTCGACGATTTCATGCCAGTCCGTCGCGGCTTTTTGCCAGCCGAGCTGCGCGCGTGCCGCCTGCACTCCGGCGGCGTGGCGTCCGCAAATCGTATGCATCTCGACGTTGGCCTTGAGGTTGAAGAAACGGGGTGCCTGCCGCCATGCATTGGAGTGCGCCCTGCCCATGAAGCGGTAGCCGATCAGCCCGACGCGCAAAGTTTTTGCCATGCAAACTTGGGGTTGAACTGGATACGCCTGCCTTTATAGTGAGCCGCGTTGACCAAGTCAACGGCAACCCGCACAAAATGCCAAATATGACCTTTACCACCGCTGAAATTGCAAAACACCTTGATGGTGAAGTGGTTGGCGATGCCGCAGCAACGCTCAAAGGCTTTGCTCCCGCCGACCACGCCAAGCCGGGCGACCTCACGTTCGCCGAAAATGAGGACTATTTCGTCCGCGCCGAACAAAGCGCGGCGACCGCCATCATTGCGGACAAGCGCTTCAAATCCGCGAAGAAAATCCTGATCCGCGTGCCCAACGCTCGCATCGCGTTCGCCAAGGCCATGGCGCTGTTCTTTCCCGAACGAACCTACGCCGCCGGAATTCATCCCACGGCGGTCATTGCGGCGAGCGCAAAAGTGGACGCCAGCGCGCACATTGGGCCGCATTGTGTCGTCGGCGAGCGCGTGAAAATCGGTGCGCGGTCGGTCCTGCAAGCCGGCAACTTCGTCGGCGACGATTCGAAGCTCGGCAAGGAGGTGAACCTGTTTCCGAACGTGACGGTTTATCCGCACACGGAAATCGGCCAGCGCGTCCGCATTCACGCCGGCACGGTGATTGGTTCGGACGGTTTCGGTTACGTGCAGGACGGCGGCATTCACCGCAAGGTGCCGCAGATTGGCAACGTCATCGTCGGCGACGACGTGGAGATTGGTGCGAACGTGACGATTGACCGCGGCGCGCTGGGCCCGACAATCATCGGCAAAGGCACGAAGATTGATAACCTCGTGCAAATTGCCCACAACGTCGAAATTGGCGAAGGCTCCCTGATTATCTCGCAGGTGGGCATCTCCGGCAGTTGCAAGTTCGGCAAGTATGTCATCCTCGCCGGACAGGCCGGTTTCGCCGGACATTTGAAGATCGGTGATCGTGTCACCGTCTCGGCGCAATCGGGCGTGATGACCGACATTCCGGACGGCGAAAAGTGGCTGGGCACGCCGGCGCAACCGGACAAGCAGGCCAAACGCCAGATGATAGCCATCCAGCGCCTGCCGGAGCTGCTCAAGCGCGTGGCGGAGTTGGAAAAGCAGGCTGGCAAGAAATCGAAAGCGTAATCTGGTCGCAGAGCTACCCGTGACAGTAGCCGGGGCTTTCAAGCCTCGGATTCATGTTTCCGATTTGTCTCCGTCGCGGAGCGACGGTTGAGGCAAACTGCGCGCCCGCCACAGGAAAAAAATCGCCGGGTAAACCAGCAATTCCATGAGCGTCGAGGTCACGACGCCGCCCACCATCGGCGTGGCGATGCGTTTCATCACGTCCGCGCCGGTGCCATGACTCCATAAAATCGGCGCGAGCCCGGCGATGATGACGCACGCGGTCATGGCCTTGGGGCGCACGCGCTTCACCGCGCCGTGATAAATCGCGTCACGCAGGTCGGTGACGTTCCGCATTTTGCCGTCTTTGATCCATTGGGCGTAAGCAATGTCGAGATAGAGGAGCATCACCACGCCGGTTTCCGCGTCGAGACCGGCCAGCGCGATGATGCCGACCCAAACGGCAACGCTCAGGTTGTAGTGGAGAAAAGCCAGGATGCCAATCGCTCCCACGAGTGAGAACGGCACGGCGAGCATGACGATGGCGGTTTTGACGGCCGAACGCGTGTTCAGATAAATGATAAGTATGATGAGCAGGAGGGTGAGCGGCACGACGATCATCAGGCGTTGTTGGGCACGCAACATATACTCGTACTGGCCGCTCCAGAAGATGTTGTAACCGTTGGGCAGCTTGATAGTGCCCTTGGCAACGGCCTCGTTGACGGCGCGCATGGCCATCTGGACGTACGTGCCAATGTCAATGCCCTTCACGTCCACATAAATCCAGGCGTTCGGCACCGCGCCTTCGCTCTTGATGCCCATCGGGGCGTGAACCGTTTCGATTTTTGCCAACTGGCCAAGCGGCACTTGTGCGCCGGTCGGAGTCGGAATCACAATATTGCGCAGGGCGTCGAGGTTTTCGCGAAAGTCACGGCTGTAACGCAGGTTCACGGCGTAACGCTCCAAACCTTCGACCGTGGTGGTCAATGGCATCCCGCCCAAGGCAACTTCCAGCACGTCTTGCACGTCACCCACCGTAAGGCCGTAACGGGCGATGGCGTCGCGATCGATGGTGAACTGTACGTAATTGCCGCCCATGGTGCGCTCGGCAAATGCGCTCAACGTGCCGGGCACGCCTTTGACCACAGCTTCGACCTCGGAGGCCACCCGCTCCAGTTCGGCCAGATCCGGCCCGGCAATCTTGATACCGACGGGTGTTTTGATGCCGGTGGCGAGCATGTCAATGCGCGTCTTGATGGGCATGGTCCAGGCGTTGTTGAGGCCGGGAATTTGCACGGCGGCGTTCATCGCGTCCGTCAATTCATCCGGCGTGCGGCGGCGATGCGCGATGACGCGGCCGTTGTCGTTTTTGATGTCCACCGCCGGCCATTCTTCTTCGGGCTTCAGCATGATGGTCGTTTCCACCATGTCGAACGGCGCCGGGTCGGTCGCGGTTTCGGCACGGCCAATCTTGCCGAAGACATGATGCACTTCGGGAAATTGGCGGATGATTTTGTCCGTGACCTGAAGCACCTCGCGCGCCTTGGTGGGCGAGATGCCGGGGAAGGTGGTCGGCATGTAGAGCAAGTCGCCTTCATAGAGCGGCGGCATGTACTCCGAGCCGATGTTCTGGTAAGGAAACACTTTCCCGACCTTGAACGCCCATTCCTTGGCTTTGCCGTCGGGCAGCAGCCGCGCCGCAAGTTTGTTCCACGGAAAGAAAACCCAGACCACAATCAACGCGGCGGTGATGATGACCCTCCAGCGCCATTTGATGACGAAATCAATTACCGGATTATACAGCCAGACGAGAAAGCGATTGATGGGATTCTTTTCCTCCTTCGGAATTTTGCCGCGGATGAAGAAACCCATGAGAATCGGCGCCAGCGTGATGGAGAGCAGCGCTGCCGCGCCCATCGAATAGGTCTTCGTGAATGCCAGCGGTTTGAAGAGACGGCCCTCCTGTGCCTGGAGCGTGAACACGGGAATGAACGACACGGTGATGACCAACAGCGAGTAAAACAGCGTCGGGCCAACCTCGATCGCGGCATCGCGGATGATGTCCCAATGCGGCTTTTTCCCCTGGTCGCGCTCCATGTGTTTATGGGCGTTCTCAATCATGATGATAACGGCGTCCACCATCGCACCGATGGCGATGGCGATGCCGCCCAGCGACATGATGTTGGAACTGATGCCCTGGCCGAACATGACGAGAAACGACATCAGCACCGCAATGGGCAGGATGAGGATGGCGACTAACGCACTGCGCAGGTGCATGAGGAAGGCGATACAGACCAGCGCCACCACGATGCTTTCCTCGAGAAGCTTTTCCTCAAGCGTTTTGACGGCGCGATCAATCAGTGCGCTGCGGTCGTAGGCAATGGTGTACTTTACGTCCGGCGGCAAACCCTTCATCGCCACATCGAGTTTTTTCTTCACGTCGAGGATCACCTGCCGCGCATTCGCGCCGTAACGGACGATGACGATGCCGCCGACGGTTTCGCCTTCGCCGTTCAACTCGGCGATACCCCGCCGCATGTCCGGGCCGAGTTCCACGTTGGCGACCTGCCCGAGCAGAATGGGAACGCCCTTCTCGCCCACACCCACAGCGACTTTCCGCAGATCCTCCAGATTTTGGATGTAGCCGCGCACGCGGAGGATGAATTCCTTTTCCGATAGTTCGATGGAACGCCCGCCCACTTCGCCGTTGCTGCGCTTGATCGCCATCGCCACTTCGGAAATCGAAAGGTTGTAGGCACGCAATTTCGTAGGGTCCACGGTCACCTGGTACTGCTTTACGAAACCACCGATGGAGGCGACTTCCGATACGCCTTCAACCGAAGCCAATTGGTAGCGCAGATACCAATCCTGCATGGAGCGCAGTTCGGCGAGGTCGCGATTGGTCGAGTTGATGGCATACATGAAGGCCCACCCCACGCCGGTCGCGTCCGGGCCGAGTGACGGCGTTACGCCCTGAGGCAACCGCCCGCTCAAACCGCTGAGGTATTCGAGCACGCGACTGCGCGCCCAGTAAGGATCGGTGCCGTCCTCGAAGATGACATACACGAACGAGAACCCGTAAAACGAGTAGCCGCGCACGACCTTGGCCTTGGGCACGGACAGCATCTTGGTCGTGATGGGATACGTGACCTGGTCCTGGACGATCTGCGGCGCTTGACCGGGCCATTCCGTGTAGATGATAACTTGCACGTCAGACTGGTCAGGAATCGCATCCAGCGGGATGTTCCGCACGGCGTAACCGCCGCCGAGTACCGCCGCCGCCGTCACCAGCAGCACGATGAACTTGTTCTTCAGCGAAAAATCAATGATGCGTTGGAGCATGAGATTCTCCGGTTATTTCCCAGGCGCGCTCATGACGGGAATGAGCGTCATGCCGCATTTGGGACACTTGCCGGGCTTGTCCGAATGCACGTCACTGTGCTCCGGCATCGGACAGGTGTAGTAAAGGATCTTGCCGCCCGGCTGGATTTTTTCGAGCAGGCTTTTGGTCACCGGCACCAGTGCCATGCTGCAAATCGGGCATTTGCCGGGATGATCGTACTCAATCGAAACATGCTCCGGCATCGGGCAGACCCAGACCGTTACGTCCGCATTGGTCCCGACTGGCACAGCGCTGCTGGTTTCGCTGGTGCCCGGCACAGTGGCCGCCGATGGTGACTCGCCGGGATTCGACATTTTCTGGATTGCTTCGCGCAACTGGCTTTCCGAATCGAGCATGAACTGGCCGGAAGTCACAATCCGCTCGCCTTCGCTCAACCCGCCGAGCACCTGGTCCATGTCATCCTGCGCCTGCAATCCGAGCGCGATAGTGCGCGCCTCGAATTTCCCACCGGGCAACGCGACGAAGACGGTGTTTTTCTCGCCGCTGCGCAGCACCGCCGAGTCCGGCACCAGCAGGGCCGACGGCGCAATGTCCGCCACCAGTTCCACCGTCGCGAACATTCCCGGCTTGAGAAAGTAGCCGGGATTGTGGAACTCCATGCGCACCCGCGCCGTGCGCGTCTTTTCATCTACCGTCGGATAAACATAGGTGACCCGTCCGCGAAACTTGCGGTCGGGCAGATACGACAGCGTCATCGTGGCCTCCTGGCCGAGCTGGACGGCAGGCAGGTCCTGTTCGTAAATCTGGGCATAGACCCACACGACACCGATATCCACCAGCCGGTAAAGCTTCATGCCCGCCTCCACCATCTGGCCCGCGACGACGTTTTTTTCGACGACAAAACCGCTGATGGGCGCAGTGATCGTCAGTGTCTTCTTCGCCGTGCGCGTTTTTTCCAGTTCGGTAATTTGCGCGTCGGAGATATCGTAAAATTTCAGCTTGGTCCGGGCGCTTTCGAGCAAGGCACGATCTTCAGTGGAAGGCGAACCCGATTCTCCCGCCAGCGCCGCGAGATATTCCGTCTGCGCGCTGTACAGTTCCGGCGAATAAATCTCAAACAGCGGGTTCCCCGGATTCACCAGCGCGCCGGTGGCGTCCACGTACAGTTTTTCAATCCAGCCCTTGTACTTCGTGGTCACGTCCGCCAGCGCGGTCTCGTCATAGTCCACGTTGGCTACCGTGCGGATCATGCGGCGCAACGGCCCGCGCGTGACCTCGGCGGTGCGGATGTTCATTGTCTGGATCGTCGCTGGATCAATGGCAATGGTCTGTGATTCGTTTGCCGCGTTTTCATAAACCGGCACCATGTCCATGCCCATGCTGTCCTTGCCCGGCTGCGGGCTGGTTTCGCCGGGGTTCATCGTGGATTTGTAGTAGGCGATTTTTCGTTCGGCCGGGGCGCCGGTCCCGGCCTGCTTTCGGATGGGCGTGAGTTTCATGCCGCAAATCGGGCAGTTGCCGGGATGGTCCTGGATGATCTGCGGGTGCATGCCGCAGGTGTAAAGCGTCTTGGCTTCGGAAGCGCCGGCCTTTTCGTGACCGGAGTTTTTGCCGCACGAAATCGCTCCAATGGCGATCACTGCCAACAAAGCGACTAAGAGAATGAATTTGATTTTCTTCATGGCGAGGGATGGGTTGAATTCGTTTTGGCGGCGTCCGCAGGCAACAGCGGCGCGTTGGCCGGCGGCACACCGGCGATGAGCAGCGACAATTCGGACAGCGTGAGTTCGCGCTGGGTGCGCGCATCAATTTCCGATAACCGGAATTCCAACAGGGAACGTTCGGCATCAATCAAATTGAAGAAATCCGTTTTGCCGGAGAGATATCCCGAACGCGCGATTTCCAGGGACCGTTGCGCCTTGGGAATCAACTGTTCCCGCAGCAGGTCAAGGTTGCGGTTGACTTCGCGGTAGGCATAGCTTTTTTCCGCAAATTCCACGGTCAGGTTGATTTGTCCGGCAGTGAGCCGCGCCTGAGCCGCGCGTTTGCCGGCCTGGGCGGCGGCGATCTCGGCGGCGACCTTGTCGCGCCAGACGGGCAGCGTGACCGTCGCCTGCGGCCAGTACAACCAGGGCGTGGCCTTCACATCCACCGAGGAACCAACGGTTACATCCGGCAACTTTGATTTGCGAGCCAGGTCCAGCGACGCCTGCGCCTGGCGCACCTCGGCTTCCATTGCCTTGAGTTGCGGATTGCGCGCGAAGGCGGTGTCGAGGATTTGTTCCGGCGTCAAATCCAGCGTCGTGGCTTCAAAACGCGCCGGCAGGGGCGGGTCGGGTTGATCGTGCGTAAGCCCCAACGCGGCCTTGAACTGTGCGAGCAACGAATGGCGCGAATCTTCGAGGTTGACGATCTCCGTTTTCAACCGGTCGGCCTCGATCTGGGCGCGATACACATCTTGCAACGTCGCTTGGCCGGTTTCGTTCTGGGCGCGGGCGATCCGCTCCAATTCGGACAGCAACTGGAGCATTTCCCGGTCAACGGCGATTTTTTTGTCGAGAAACCAGAGCTGGTAATAACTTTGTTTGACATCGTAGGCGGCCTGAAGCACCGCGCTCTCAAAGGCAAAATATTTGGCCTGGCTTTCCGCCGTGGCCGCCCTGACTTGCGCCCGCAACTTGCCCAGCCAGGGAATTTGCGCCATCAACCCGGGCATCACTGACGTGATGACGTCCTGGATGTACATCTGAAACGTGAACTGCAGGTCGGGCAGTGAGCGGGACACGGTGATGTTTTCGACCGAAGCCGCCCAATCGTAGTAAGCCGCCTCGATTTGCGGCTGATTGAGCATGGTGTAGGTGAGGAAATCGCCGAGGGACGAATTGGTTGTGAGGTTGGGTAACGCCGGGCGTTGGTCATTGGGCCGGTAGGCGGCCTTCACCGCACCCGCCTCGTGGCGGGCTTCGCGCTCGCCATGCGTGGTGAAGCCCTTACAGCTGGTCAGCGCCAGCAATGCCAGAGCAACGACAATGAGTGATCTTTGATTAATCATGGTGCCAGGGACGGCCTGCCGGGCTGTCTGCGGATGCACCCCGGCAACCGGTGCCGGGGCAAGGCACGCAAATCATTTTTTGGCCGTGTCGGCGGCGCGGATTATTTTCAGATATTTGGCCGGGTCCTTGTCGAAATCCTTTTTGCAGCCTGAGCAGCACAATTTGACCTCCTGGCCCTGATAGACAAAGACGTACGGTTTGCCCATCTCGCCGAGCTTTTCGCCGGACACGGGGCAGGTGGTCAGTTTGTCCGGTTTCACCGGAGCATTTGTTGAGGTATCGGCCCTGGCCGTGAACGTCAACGCGGTGACCGTCAGCGCGATGGTCGTGAGCATTTTCAATGTTTTCATAATAATATCGATTATAACGACATCTATTATACACCAGACTCCAAAAATTCCCTCAAATTTTTTCCAAAGGGGATAGGGTACCAGAACTGCTGGCAGCGGATTTCATTACAAGCGTGGTCTGATTTGCATGAAGACGGGCTGCAAGTGTCGCTTGTTCGTAAACGAAAAGGCGAACAAAGCCGCGCTTTGTCCGCCCTGATCGTTGACAGAGTGGTGGAGCTTATTTCTTCTCTTCTCCCATGCCTGGCGTCGGACCGCCACCCTTCTTCATCACGCAGCAGGTGACGTCCTCGCTGCCGCAGGCTTTGCAGGTGTGGACCAAAACGTCTTTGGCATGCTTACCCACGCCCTTGGTCACAAGCTTGGTCTCGCAACCCGAACAAAGGTGGATCGTCACGTTTTTCAACTCCTCCGGTTTGACGGCCTTGAAGGTCTTTTCAGTAACTTGCGTGTAAGTGTCCTTGCACTTGGGGCAGGTCATTACGATGGTGTCTCCGACATCGACCTTTTGGAGATCTTCCACCGTCTGCAATTTCATGAGCTTTTGAGCTCCTTTCTCCTGCGCCAGCGCCTGGCTAGGCAGCCAGGCCAGGGCGGTAATGGTCAACGCGGCAGCAAAACCCGCGAGGCATTTGTAGAATCGGTTCTTCTTCATCATGGTCTTTCTCCTTTTCGTTTGTTTGTTTAATTTCGGTTCACATCGCGGCGGCTAGGGCCGTTTCACCGTATGGTTACACCGGCGGAAACAGAATGGCAAGCGGCTTTCAAAAAACTTCCGCGGGATTTTCGCCACGCCGGGGTAAGCCAAATACAAGCAATCGGCGGCGCAATGAAGCGCCCCAAAAAAGAAAGAATAAACATGAAAACACGAAATTTCCTCACTACCATCGGCGCGGCTGCTCTGGCCGCGATAACCATCAACGCCAGCGCCTACGACATTGCACTCTCGCCGCGCGCTGCGGCCAACCAAATCAAGATCGTTCCCAGCGTCACGGCAGCCCAACCGGCCCAGCCAGCGACGGCGGACCAGGCCGCCCTGTCTCCGCGCGCCGCCGCCAGCCAGGTTGCGACCGTCACAGGCACGGAAACCGTGACCGTGAAATGCAGTGCCACCGGCAGTCCAAAATATCTTGCCACGGTGGGCAACGCCGCCCGCATGGCCTGCTGCAAACTTACCATTGCCGAATGCCCGACAATGAGCACCTGCGCCAGCGCGAAATAACCACACCATCAACCGGGTTGTCCCGGCGTGAAAAAACAGTAAACTATGGGCGGCGGGCAAAACCTCGCCGCCCTTGAACCGATGAACAAAGAAAATATTAATCCTGACCTGGGCTCCGCCGAGGCGAGCGATGCCAGACTCGGTGCGCTCCTGCGCAATTCGCGGGTCTCACCCACATTGCCCCCGCGTTTCCGGGAAGGTGTCTGGCGGCGCATCGAAGAAACTGCGGCCCCGGCCAAAGCCACCGGCGGCATCACCTGGCTGGATGCGCTCGCGGCGCTGGTGCTGCGTCCGCGACTGGCGGTGGCCACGGCCGCAGTGCTGATGGTGGCGGGCGCGTTGCTGGGCGTGCGCGATGGCAATCAAATGGCGCACCAGGATGCCCAGGCGCGTTATCTCGCGGTGGTTGCGCCCAATTCACTGCGTTGATGGCATGAACCGCTCGCTCGTCATCCTGCTGGGCGCGCTGGTTTTGGGCGTCGCGCTGTTCGGCAGTTCCTATTTCGCCGGCCAGCGCGCGTGCTGGATGACGCGTTCGGCGGATGACCTCGCCTGGTTGCGGAAGGAATTTCACCTGAGCGACGCCGAGATGGGGCGCATCCAGAAACTCCACGAAGGCTATCTGCCGAAATGCGCCGAGATGTGCGCCAAAATCGCCGCCAAAAAATCGGAGCTTGAAGCGGCATTGAACAATTCAACCAACGTCAATCTGGTCGCCCAACAAAAGCTGGCCGAGCTCGCCGCGCTCCGCGCCCAATGCCAGGCGCAAATGCTCCAGCATTTCACTGAAGTCAGCCGGACCATGCCGCCGGAGCAGGGCCGCCGTTATCTGGCCGAGATGCAACGTCTCACGCTTGGTTTTCACGAACAGACCGAACAATCCATGTCCGGATCCATGGGCCATGAGCATCACCACCACTGATGATGCCCGGGATCGGGCGGACATGGAGCGGTTGGCCGCCGGCCACGACGCGGCACTCAACGATTTGATGGAACGTCACGCCACGCCGATGTTCCATTTTCTCTGCCGGATGGTCGGCAACGAGGATGATGCGAATGACCTCGCGCAGGAAACGTTCGTCCGCGTCTTCCGCGCCCGCGCCAGTTTCCGGACCGGCGAAAAATTTTCCACCTGGCTTTTCACCATCGCCGCCAACTTGGCGCGGAACCATTTGCGCTGGCGTTCGCGGCATCCGAATGTCTCGCTGGAAACCGAAACCGGCGATTCGGAGCAAACCTTGGGCAGCACGTTAACGGCAAACAATCCGGCGCCGAACGAACAGGCGCTGGCCGACGAGCGCGCCCGGGCGGTGCGTGCCGCGGTCAGCAAATTGCCGGAGGATTTGCGCGAAGCGATTGTGCTGTGCGAATGGGAGGAATTCAGCGTGGCCGAGGCGGCGACGATTCTCGAATCCACCCCCAAAGCCGTCGAATCACGGCTCTATCGCGCGCGGCAGATTTTGCGGGAATGGTTGAAGCAGTGGCTGTAACGTGCTGAGATAACGGAACAATATTATCTTAACGCAAAGGAATTTAGCCACAGATGAAACACAGATAGGCACGGATGTTCTAACACAGACGCGAGATGTCACATCAGTGTCTTGGAGCGCGGGTCTGCGACCCGCAGATAGCGCCAGAGGCGTGGCATCGTTGTAGAACGTCGCCCGCAAAATGACAAAGCCCCGTCAGGGGCGGTATATTCAGACGATGCCGCTCCTGACGGAGCTGGAAAACCTTTTCGATGGGCTTCTACAAAGATGTCGCGCCGATGGCGCTGGGAATGAAAGCAACATGAATAACCCTAGCAAAGAGTCACAAAAAGTGTCTTGTGTAACGCGACAATGCTTCTTGTCGGCAAGCGTTATCATGGTGGCCGCCCCGGTCCATTCTTGAGGGAATTTGATGTATCCGCAGTACCACAACGTAGATGGATACGTGGCATCTCTGTAGAGTTAATTGGCCTCATCTCACAAATCGTGCCCTGAGACAGAGATGAACCCTTTTCTCCCCATTTGGCATGGAAGAAGTTTTCACGCCGTTGCCAGATTATCTTCCAGCATTTTCGAGCGCGCGGAATTTTCCGTTGCGGCGGGTTCCGGCGGGTTTTCCAGGACTTTGATCGGTTCGTAAAACGTGTTGCGCTGTACCGGCGTCCTTCCGGCTTCGCGGATGGCTTTGATCATTTCCGCCTCGGCCTGCAACTGCGGCGAGGTCGCGCCTGCCATGTGGAAGATGTGTTCCTCGATGATGGTGCCGTGCAAATCGTCCGCGCCGTAGCTCAACGCCACCTGCGCGAGCTTCAGGCCCATGCCCACCCAATACGCCGTGATGTGGTCGAAGTTGTCGAGGTAGATGCGGCTGACGGCGATGGTGCGCAAGGTGTCGAAACCGGTCGGCGGATTTTCCACGGGAATGTCGTTGTCATCCGGCTGATACGGCAGCGGCACGAAGCCGACGAACCCGCCCGCCTTCGCGTCACCGCTTCGGCGCGGCAAGTGCGTCTCGTCCTGCAACGCGCGCAACTGGCGCAGATGGTCCACGCGGTCGGCGAGCGATTCGACGTGGCCGTAAAGCATGGTGCAGGTGCTGCGCCCGCCCAGCTTGTGCCACGTGCGATGCACGTCCAGATATTCCTCTGCCGATTCCTTTCCCTTGGCGATGGCGGAGCGGACTTCCTTGCGAAAAATTTCCGCGCCGCCGCCGGTGAGCGAATCAAGTCCGGCGGCCTTCAGTTCAACCAGGGTTTGTTCGACCGATTTTTTAGCCAGCCAGGCGAGGTGCAGAATTTCAATGGCGGTGAAGCATTTAAGCTGCAGGCGTGAGGTAGGGCGCGCTGTCCCCAGCGCGCCGCCCGGCGGGCAAGGGACTGCCCGCCCTACCATTTCATCGTTGAGCGCGCGCAGCGCTTTCAGCATATCCGTGTAATAACTGAACGGCAGGGACGGATGCAGTCCGCCGACAATATGCAGTTCGGTGATGCCGAGTTTCAAGGCTTCCCGCGCCTTGGCAACGATTTGTTCCACGGTCAACTCGAAGCCGTCGGCGTCGCGTTTCTTGCGCGCGAAGGAGCAGAACTGACACGACAGGATGCAGTAATTCGAATAGTTGATGTAGCGGTTGATGATGTAGCTGGCGCGATTGCCAACCTTTTTCTGGCACGCCAGGTCCGCGATGGCGCCGACGGCATTCAAATCCTTCGATTCAAACAGCCGGAGGGCGTCGGCTTCGGAGATGCGCTCGCCGGCGGCGACCTTGTCATACAGGTCGCGCAGTTCGCTGCGTTGAACGAAGAAATTCATTTTGCTCGTAGCCGCCGATGTGAATCGGCGGACCAATCCGCGCTTTCACAAGCGCGGCTACAGAGTTAGCAGCTTTTGCGCGGCAAGGCAAACGGGTTGCTTTGTAGGGCGGACATTCCTGTCTGCCGGTTCTGGCGACTTTCGAGTCGCCAGTGCCAGCGTAGAAACACGGGACAGGAATGTCCCGTGAACTCGCGGACAAGAATGTCCACGCTACCCGCTGAACGCGCCGAACAGCGCCCGCATCTCCTCGTCCACGTCTGCCGAATCGGCCAGGGTTTGCGCAATTTCGTCGCGCAGCAGTTGCCGATAGCGTTTCCGCAGCCGGTGTACCGCCACGCGCACCGCGCCTTCATCCATGCCCAGCGTTTTGGCGGCATCGGCGTGAGATAGATCGCCCTTGCCGGCGGTAAGGAAGATTTTCAACTCCGCGAACTGTTTTCCCCGATCGTCCGCCTCGCATTCGGTGTGTAGCCGTTCGATGACCTTGGCGAGCAGGGTCACGGCCCACTCGCGGTCGAACGCCTTGTCGGGACTGGGTTCGGCGGTGGCGGCGACCTGGAACTGCGTGTCGGCGGTCCGCCAATCAAGCGACAGGTGCGTCACACCGCCGCCGCGTTTCTGGCGCCGGGATTTGTCCCATTCGTTGGCGAGAAAATGCTTCAGCGACGCGAGCAGGAAGGCGCGGAACCGCCCGCGCTCGGCGCTCAGGCCTTCGAGATAATTTTTTTCAAGAAAGCGCGCGAAAAATTCCTGGGTGAGGTCCTCGGCGTCCTCCTTCGAATGGCCGCGGCGACGGACATAGGCGTAGAGCGGGAACCAGTAGGCGCGGCACAGTTCCTCCAGGGCTACTTCCGCCTGCGGGTCGGATTTGCGTCCGGCGGCGAGCACGACCGTCCAGCGCGTCGTGGCGAAGATGTCGCCCGGCGCGGACGTTGCCGGAGTGGAATTTTGCATGGTCAAAGGGCTGTTCAGCCGCGTCATTTTTTGTCTGGCTGGGACAAATCAGGCAATTTTGAGAAATGCCGAAAAAGCGTGACGACCCAGCCGACCGTGGCAATTAGAAATGCAGCCACTAAAATCGCAAATGGAGCCGCCGGCAGATGAACGGGGTTGCTGCGATTGGCTTCAATGGTCAAATAATGAATTCCGGCGAGGAAACTGATCATCAGACAGGAAAACCACAACATCGCGCCGCACAGCCAGGTGAATGTTTCCGCCCGGTGTTCCGGCGCCAGCCAGTAGTTGCGCTGGGGAAGGTTGATCAGGCGGGTCGGAAGAAAGCGGGTGCCGTAAGCAAGGCTGACGAACAATGCCGTGACTCCCAAACCGATGCCGGCGATGAAGCGCAAATAAAACCCGCGCGGCATCCAGACGTTTGGCTGCCCGTCGCCGCCAAAGTGGGAGGCCACCCGCTCCGGCAGCAGCGAGGCCGACCCGGCGATGAAGATCAGATAGCCCGCGCAAAGAAGTCCGAGCACGGCAATGGGAACCGCGTTTTTTTTCATCCGGTTGTTCTTAAACAGTTATTCCAGATTCAGGGGCGAAATTTTCCGGCGTGGCTCACGGTTTGGGCGGCAGCGGCAGTGCCGGCGGATCGGTCTTCTGGAAACAAAGAATGTAGAGAATGGGCAATATTCCCACCGTGTTGAAAATGGCGAGGCAGATGAACCAAGCCAATTGGTTATGGCGCGCACTCTTCCACAGGGCAATCAGCTTCCATATCCCCTCCCAGATTGCCAGGAGGATAAACACGACCAGCAGTGGACCTTTTATATTGTTCATTGGTTTATGACTTCGGTTGTTCCAGTCATTTGATGTAATACCCCGCCGCCCGCCATTGGCCATCTTTTTCCAGCATGAACGTGACGGTTTCCACCGCGGATTTTTTGTTGGCGAAGGAAGTTTCAAACTGCATGATGACATATTGTCCGTCCGGCGCGCCGGGCAATTCCGTCATCGGTCGCGCCGACTTCAAATTGCGGGAAATCAGGCTGCCCAGCGGCTTGCGGAACGATTCCATGGATTTCGTCCAGCCCTTCTCGGTCACCGCTCCCTGGAAAAAGGGGGCGGCGCCTTTCCAGCTTTCCGAATAGCGACCGGCATCAATGGCATTGAGCCATGCCTCGGCGCTGGACATGGCGGTTTTATCAACTCCTGCCGCGGGATCCGGGTGTTTTTGGGATCTTTCTTGAGCGTTGTTGATCGCGGAATTGATCGCGGCTTCGTCGAAAGACGCCATCACTTTGCGTTTGCCGGTCTTGCCGGCGTTGGCAATGGTCCGAATTTCGTCCTCCCCCAGAGCGCGGCTGTAAAGCGAAAGCTCGTCAACCATCCCGTCGAACGGAGAATAATCGTCGCTGCCGGCATGGCCTCCGATCGCCAGTCCCGGACCGGCTTGCGGGTCCAAATCTCGCAGGGGGCGGATAATGGTGCTCTTTTCCGCCACGAGGATGCCGTTCACGTATAATCGCATGTTCCCGGATGAACCATTCAGCGTGGCCGCCGCATGGATCCACTGTTTCAGCGGAATGCGACCGTACACAGTGGCTGCCTCATTCGCCTCCGAGTAAATAGCGAACGCCAGGGAACCGCCGGGATTCACCTGAAGCGCGTAAGGATCGAGACCTGGACGGTTGTCCCCGCGAAACAGGATGAACCCGGGGCCGCGAACGTAGATCCAGCCTTCGATTGTCAGGGAGTTGGTCAGTTTCAGGCTTTCATTGTCCGGGATGATCACCTTTTGGGCTTTCCCCCTGAAATCAAAAGCCTGGCCGATGATGCCATTGGTAAAACCCGCTCCGCCGCAGAGTGTGCCGTCATTGGTTCCAACGATATCGCCGGCGTTGCCCTCGGCCGGCCACCAGCTGATTAAACCGTTGGTGGTAAGTATGACATCCGGCGCGCTTGAAACCGGGAGAACCTGGCCGGTTTCATTCACCGTTTTCTCAAGTGCGTTTTCTTTCTGCACCAGCTTGTAGCGGATCTTTACACCGTGCGGATTGTCGGTGAAGCCGGTGATTTGCAGGAGGCCCCGGCCGCCTTGGCGGGTCTTGAAGGCAAACGTCACCGGTAATTCGCCCCGACCGGACATCGTGGCCGGCGTGCCGGGCTTGGCTAGCGTGAAGTAGTAATCGAGTCTCGCGGGCGTCGCGCGCTCCCATTCCTCGGCCGGCACAGGCGCGGCCACCATTTCAAAACCGACCAAACCGTGCACTGCAGCGCTCATGTCGCCCATCGCGTCAATGCCGGCTTTTCGCCACCACTGCTGCGTCTCCTCCGGACTGGATTCATCCTTCGCACCGAAAAACTCCGCGGCCGCAAACAACTTGCCGGTATCGAAGTCAATGAAGCGCCGATTGGCGTCGCCTTCGCCGCTGACGACCCGCTCGATCACCGGGCCGAAGGAAAGATTTTGCGCGGCGGCGGACCAGGCAGGCGCAGGCCTCGTGCTGTTCTTGGTTTTCTGGATGAGCGCGGCGGTGAGCAGCCCGCCACTAATTACGAGTGCGGCCACGGTGACAATCCAAGCGTCGGCATTCATCTTTGCTCCGGCAGAAGGTTCTGCCGCGCGCGCCACAACTTTTATTTTGGCGACAACAATTGCCAGCAGGCAAAGCACGACGATGGGAACGGTGAAATGCGGCGGGAGACCGGCGGCTAGAGCAACCACCGCCATGATAACGGCAATGTACATAATTACCGTGCATACCCCGCGTGGTTCAGCTTCGGTATGTGACGATGGCGGTCGTTTCCAACGCCGCAGATTTCTTGAACTGAAGTTCGGTTCTGGGAACAACGGGGACGGAAAGGGCCAGACTCCCGCAAGCGAGACGGCACAAATGCCCAATCCGATCACGCTAAGCACAATCAATGGCGCGACGAACGGCCGGGACAATTCTAATCCGACAAAGAACATGGCCACGAAAAACATCGCCCCGACGGCTACAATGGTCGGCTCCCAGGGATTGTATTCCGTAGCAGGTGCGTTGAAAGACGGAGTCTCACGCCGGCTATCACCAGGTGCTGAAGTCGCAATCGTCTCCACCTGCGTCTTGAGCACGCTGACCTGCTGGTACCGCCGTTCGGGGTTCTTTTCCAACGCGCGGAGCACGACTTCATCAAGGCGCACGTCAATTTGAATCCCGCGTGTGCGGGACGACGGCGGCACAATCGGCTTGCCGGGCAGTTCGCCGGTGAGCATCTGGTAAAACACCACGCCCAGCGCGTAAATGTCCACCCGATGGTCCACTTCGTTGGGATGGTCCACCTGTTCCGGCGCCATGTAATTCGGCGTGCCCATGACCTTGCCGGCAGCGGTGAGAGTGGTAGGGACGGCTGGCCCAGCCGTCCGCTCGTCGTCCCCACCTTCAATAATCTTCGCCAACCCAAAATCCGCCACCTTCACGCGTCCGCGGCGGTCGAGCAGGATGTTCTCCGGCTTGATGTCGCGGTGAACGATGCCCTGGTCGTGCGCGAATTGCAGCGCGTCACAGATTTGCGGAACAATGGCCAGCGCTTCACGCGGCGCGATGCGGCCCGCATGCAACAATTGACGCAAGTTCACGCCATCCACGAATTCCATCAGGAAAAAGTAAAGCGGTTGAACTTTGAGGGTTGAGGGTTGAGAGCCGGATGCAGGCGGGACGCCTGCGCTACTTTCAACGTGGCCAAATTCGTAAAGCGTGACGATGCCGGGATGATTCAGCTTCGCGAGCGCCTTGGCTTCGCGTGCGAAGCGGCCGGCGAAGGCGGCGTCGCGACCGATGCCGGGCGGGAGAATTTTGAGCGCGACGATGCGGTCCAGTTCCTTTTGCCGCGCCTTGTAAACCGCGCCCATGCCGCCCTTGCCGATGAGTTCAAGGATTTCGAGTTGCGGGAACAACGGCGCGAGTTCGGCCACCGGCGGCGGCTGGAACGGGGGCGCCTGTCCGCCCGTGGCGGTCTCGTCAGCGGCGCCCTGTTTCAACAGGCAGGCGGGGCAAAGCCCGGCCAGCGCGCCGGCCGGCAGTGGCGTGCCGCATTGCGGACATTTATTTCCGTCGGGCATGGGTTGGTTTAATTTTACCGTGTCCATGCCTTCTTCAGAAGCAAAACCGGAAGGGCGTTACAGAATATTTTCTCACGCAAAGGCGCAAGGGCGCAAAAGAAAATCACTTTGAATAAACTTGGCGAGCTTTGCGACTTTGCGTGAGACTATCGCAGTTTGAATCCGCTCTGAAACACCACTTCCGCTACCGTCACGACTAAAAAAACCGCGCTGACGACGGCGTTGAGCCGGAAGAACGCGAGATTGATCCAGTTCAAACTGCGGCGGCGCGCAATCCAGTGTTCCAGCACGAGACAGCCGACGATGATCATCCAGCCGACGAGATACGCGATGCGAAACCGGCAGAGCAGGCCGAAGGCGAGCAGCAGGCCGCACATCACCATGTGGGCGAGAAACGCCGCTTGCAGCGCGTTCTTTTGTCCCCACGCCACCACGAGCGAGTGCAACCCGTGCGCTTTGTCGAACTCGTAATCCTGAAGCGAGTAAATGATGTCGAAGCCCACAAGCCACAACACGACCGCTGCCGCCAGCGCGAGCATTTGCAAAATTTCCAGCGTCGAAACATTCCCTCCTTTTACTGCCAGCCATGCGCCCACCGGCGCGAGCGCGAGCGCGAGGCCGAGAAAAACGTGGGTGTAATCCGTGAACCGCTTCGTCAGCGAATAGAAACAAATCACCCCGAGCGCAACCGGCGAGAGATAAAAACACAGCGGATTCAGGAGGTAGCTGACCGCGATCAGACCAGCCGCCGAGAAAACACAAAGGATAGTTGCCCCCGCCAGTGAAATTTGTCCGGTGGGCAGATGGCGGTTGGCCGTGCGCGGATTCAGCGCGTCGAATTTGCGGTCCGCGATGCGGTTGAAGGCCATCGCGCACGTTCGTGCGCAGACCATCGCTGTGAGAACCAGTCCAAACGTCCACCAGCCCGGCCAGCCGCGATTATCGCGCGCGGCGACGGCCATGGCCGCCAGCGCGAATGGCAGGGCGAAGACCGTGTGCGGGAACCGGACGAACGAAGCCCATTTTTTAATTAAGGAAAACATTTTTAAGCCACAGATTAACACGGATGAAACACAGATTTTTTCTCAAAAACGCATTACCCAAATTCACTTCTCAAATCTGTGTTCAATCTGCGTTTCATCTGTGGCTGATTATTCCTTTTCTTCCGCCCAGCGCGGCGCGAGTTGGTTCGCCACACCCAAATGGTCCAGTACGCGGGCAACAACGGTATCCACGACTTCCTGAATGGTTTTCGGGTTCGCGTAAAAACCCGGGTTCGCCGGCAGAATCACCGCGCCCGCCAGCAACAGCAGTTCCATGTTTTTGACGTGAACGAGGCTCAACGGCGTTTCGCGCGGGACCAGAATCAGTTTTTTCCGCTCCTTCAGCACCACGTCCGCCGCGCGCAGCAAAACGTCTTCGCTATAACCGTGCGCAATACGGCCCATCGTGCCCATGGTGCAGGGAATGACCACCATCGCGTCGGGCGGATTCGAGCCGCTGGCGAACGGCGCATTCATGCTTTTAACATTGTGCGTCTTGACACCGTCGGACAGGCGCAGGCCGCCGGGCAGTTCTTCGGCGATGACCTGCGGCGCGTAATTGCTGAGCACGACGTGGATTTCGTGCGTGCGCGGGTCGAGGTTGTCGAGCAGACGCTGGGCGTAAAGCGCACCGCTGGCCCCGGTGATGGCAACGAGTATTTTCAAGCAAAGGCGTTTGTCGCTGGCAAATTATGAACGAATCCAATGTCGCGGACAAGCCGCACCCAATGCACTGCCCGGCGGCGGAGCGCGAGTTGTCCCAACTCGCAGCGGGGGCGTGTGCGGTAGCTGGTGTCGGGAAATTTCCAACATTCGTTCGTATTCATAAACGCTGCGGTTTGGGACAAACCGCGCTCCGCCAGCAGCACGTTGAAACAGCTTGAGTCCGGTTTCAGCATCCGCACAATGACGGTGTGTCCAAGTCACCGGCAATCATATTCGTCGCGGCGTTCTTTTTGGCGGGGTGTGCAACCACATCAATCCCGCCGGAAGAAATCATTTCGTCGCCGCCAATTATGTTTAATGGAGCATCTTCATTGAACTGGTCGGATGCCAACCTCGTTAAAAAATTCTCCGCCCAACGGGCAATCAGGCTGGGAACGCCGGCAGCCGGGACAAGTCCGTCACCCGCCGCGCCGGTGACGACGTGGACTTCGCTCAACCGCTGGGTCGCCGAAAACAGAATCAGCGCGCCGCATCGGTTGTCCGATACCCCCGTGGCCACGTATGCGGTGAGTTCGGCAAACGGCACGATGGTTTTGGAAATTGGCAGCCGCGACGCGACCTGGAACGACACGGAAATTCAACTCGGTTTCGCCCCGGAATTCATTGACGACCAGGTTTTCGTCCACGGCGTTGATTTGCAGAAAAATTTCAAACCTCTTTTGAGTGAATCACCGCCAGCATTTGGCAATCGCGTCATCGTGATTGATCCAGGTCATGGTGGCGCAAATGTCGGCACACACAGCGTTCTTGACGGGCGATTTGAAAAGGAATTCACACTCGACTGGGCGTTGCGGCTCGCGCCGCTGCTGGAGGCGAACGGCTGGCAGGTTTTTCTGACCCGCACCAGCGACGTGGACGTTGCGTTGTCCAATCGCGTCGCATTTGCCGAGGCGCATCACGCGGATTTGTTCATCAGCCTGCATTTCAACTCGGCTCTCAATCCCGGCCAAAAACCAGCCGGCCTTGAAACTTATTGCCTCACGCCGACCGGCATGCCATCAACGCTGGCGCGCGGGCCTGACATCTGGTCGCAGGTTTTTCCCAACAACGCCTTTGACGACCAAAATCTGCAAGTAGCCGTTCGCCTGCAGAGCGCGATATGGCGCACGACTGGGCTTGAAGATCGCGGCGTGAACCGGGCGCGGTTCATCGGCGTGCTGCACAGGCAACATTGTCCCGCCGTGCTCATCGAAGGCGGCTATTTGTCAAATTCGCACGAGGCGAAGCTGATTGAAAATCCGGAGTTTCGCCAAAAACTGGCGCAGGCCGTCGCGGACGCGCTGCGGTAAAACGAAAATGCCATCCTCCATCCTCCATCGTCGTCGCGCCGAAACAAAGCGAAGGCGGACTCCATCCTCGTACATTCTCGTGACGGGTGGCGCCGGGTTCATCGGTTCGCACCTCGTCGAGCGTTTGCTGACCGAGGGCAAAACAGTCGTCGTCATTGATGATCTTTCCACCGGCAGTCTGGAAAATTTACGCGCGGTCAAATCGCATCCGCGCCTACGCGTGATTCAATCGAAAATTTCCGCGTGCGCCGGACTGCCGAAACTCGCGTCGAACGCGGAGTTCATTTTCCATCTGGCGGCGACGGTCGGCGTCGAACTGGTGGTAAAATCCGCGTTGAGCGTTTTGGAATCGAGTTTTCACGAGACGCAGGTTTTGCTGCGGGCGGCCGCGGCCAGGCGCACGCCGCTGTTGTTGACCTCGACCTCGGAAGTCTATGGCAAAAGCCAGAAGCCCGCGTTCGGCGAGGACGACGACCTGCTCATCGGCCCGCCCGGGCAATCCCGTTGGAGCTACGCGTGCTCGAAGCTGACCGACGAATTTCTGGCGCTGGCTTACGCGCGGGAAAAATCACTGCCGGTCATCATCGCGCGGCTGTTCAACACCGTCGGCCCGCGCCAGACCGGCCGCTACGGCATGGTGCTGCCCCGATTTATCGGCGCGGCGAAAAAGTCCGAACCATTGAAGGTTTTCGGCGATGGCGCGCAAACGCGCTGCTTTTGCCACGTGCGCGATGCGGTCGAAGCGCTGGTGCGTTTGCAGAATTGTCCGACGGCGCACGGTGAAATTTTCAACGTCGGCGGAACGGAAGAAATCAGCATCCTCAAGCTGGCGCGGCTCGTCGTGAAAACTCTCGGCTCGAAATCAAAAATTAAACTCGTGCCGTATGCCAAAGCCTATGGTTCTTCGTCCAAGGGTTTCGGCGCCATCCCGCATTGCGGGACGCCGGGTTTCAATGATATGCGCCGCCGCAAACCGCTGATGAAAAAGCTCGAACGCTTCGTGAAGTTTCGTCCGCACACTCCGTTGGGCGATATCATCCGGTTGACTTCCGTTTGAAACGCAGGTGGACAAAATTGGGAAAACCTAAAGTCACCGCCTGCCGCGTTTGCACTGGAAACGGGCATAGATGCACTCTTGATTTTTTTGGCCCCATATATGAATACGGTAAGTAGTACTGTGAACGGGGTTTTGAACCAATGTTCTCAATTTGATCTGGGCGAAATCCTGCATACCAAACCACTTCCCACTCATTTGTTAGTCCTTGCAGATAAATTAAATTATCTTTGTGTATCGGTTCAGCTTCCCAGCCGTAGTCACCAATTTTAATTTCAGCACCTTCGGCCTTCAGGATGTTATTTGCATCAGTTGGAACGGCAACGACGCGATAAATCATACGATATTTGTCACTCAACTCTTTTTGTCGTTGTCTGGCTTGATGCCAATGTTTGCGATAAGAAAGAACTACTGCGGTTACGCATACTGTTGCCGAAAGAATCCCCGCTCCAATTCCTGTCCAAATGCCAAAACTTTTTGCTACGAAAAACCCAGTTAAAAATGGGACATCAATCACGAAGATAAAGGCGAGTAGGTCAATGAGAGATACCATGACGTTTTATTTGTACTTTAACATTCGAGTTCCCATCCAGCGCCGTAGGTGCGGCATCTTTGTAACACCAAGACCAAATCCATCTCAAGCCCCATCGGGGCGGCATATTCCGCCGTCGGCTGCAATCCGATTTAAAATATCCAGATGCAGAAGATGTCGCTCCTGACGGAACTAAAATTTTCTGCCTGTTTTCTATAAAGATGCCGCGCCTACGGCGCTGAAATTTTGACACCTTCGCACGCGACAAGTTTATTCCACTGGATGCTTTACTTTCCGGTCGCTGAACCCGCCGCAGTGCGCCCCTGCAATTGCTTTTGGAGATATTGGTCCTCCGGGGCTTCGAGCCAGGCGGTGTACCAGATATCGCCCAACATCTGGCCGGCCTTGACGAGCTGGCCGTCGAGGAACGCGCGCCCCTCCTGGCCCTTGTCTCCTTCGCCGGAGAGCCTGCCTTCCTTGTCCAATTTATAAAGCGGTTCGACCAGTTTGTTTTGCTCGACGATATAGTTCACGGCGTCGCGGAACATGCCATCCGGCTGGCCCGCATTTTTGATGCGCTCGGCGGGATGAATCTTCCCCACCAGCTTCCCGACGTCGATGCCGCCGGTCTGGTGAAAATACCCGCCGTCAATCCACTGGTGAAATTTCAGGCTGGTTGTGTAACCGTGCGGATTGTCGCCTGCCCAGCCGTTGAAATGCATCGTCGTGTGCAGCGGCTGCGAACCGTCGCCGACGTAATGCCCCATCACCCCCATGACGTAGGCGATGTTGGCCTCGGCATTGGCGATTTCCTCCGGTGTGCCGCCGTATTTCTGAAACGTTTTCAAATAGCTGAAACAGGACTTCAGTTTCTCGTAATTTTCCGTGATGGCCCAGGGGAGAAACCCGCTCAATTCGCGCGTGTGGTCGGCGTCCCTGGTCGGATCTATCGGCGGGAATTTGTCCGGGTGCGCCGCCCGTTCGCGCGCAATGATTGCGGCAAAATCGTAACGCATCAACGGCAGCGTCTCCGGCGTCAGACCGTAAAGCTTCAAATCCTCCAGATCAATGTAATGGTCCGGCCCGTTGAAATGTTTCAACGGCAAATCGCCCACATTCCGCCAGCGATCCGGCTCACCCCCGAGAAACGCAATGCGGTTCTTCTTCGCGGGCGTCAACTTGAACCCGCCGAAATCCGCCGGCAACGACGCCAGCGCCAGTTCATTGATGACGTGATGTTCCTCGTAATCCCACGCCCCGGCATTCAAAGTCAACGCGCCCAGCACCGCTGCAATTGCGAGTAATTTTTGATACATAATTGAATCCTTAATGCGCTCAAGACTAACGAAATCTGTTGCTTTTTCAAAAAAGAATCTGCTCCCCCAACCATTACATTTTTGTTAAGCGTGACCGCGCCAAATGAAAATCATCACCGATGAACGCTGCACCGGCTATGCCTATCCCGGCCATCCCGAACGCCCGCTACGCATCCTCGCCACACTCGAACTCCTGCGCAACCAGACCGAACTGCCGATTGAATGGGCCGAACCGGGCCGGGTGAGTGACGCGCAAATTCTTCGTGCCCATTCGGCTGAACATTTCGCGCGCTTGAATGAGCCGGTGGATTTCGATGCCGATACGCCGTTTTACGAAAACATCGCTGGTTTCGCCCGCGCATCCGCCGCCGCCGCACTCGCCGCGCTGACCGCCGCGCGCAATGGCGAAAGCGTTTTCAGTTTGATGCGACCGCCCGGCCATCACGCCACCCCCGACCGGGCGATGGGCTTTTGTTATTTGAACAATGTTGCCATCGCCGTGCTCGAAGCCGCAGTCACAGGCGCAAAGCGTGTCGCTGTTTTCGATTTCGACGTGCATCACGGCAACGGCACCGAAGCCATTTTACTCAACCGGCCCGGCACTGCGTTTTTTTCCATCCACCTGTATCCGTTCTATCCCGGCACCGGCAGTGCGAATGTCGGGAAAAACTGTTTCAATTATCCCGTCGAGCCGGGCTTGCCGCGCCAGGACTACCGCGCCACGCTCGCCCGGGCGCTGGACGATTTGAAAAAATTCCGGCCCGACCTGGTTGCCGTGTCCGCCGGGTTCGACGCCTACGTGCGCGACCCGTTGGTGCAGGGCGTGCTGGTGGTGGACGATTTTTACTGGCTCGGCCAGTCGCTGCGCGCGCTCGGCGTGCCGCTGTTCAGCCTGCTCGAAGGCGGTTACAGTCGCGATTTGCCTGAACTTATTTTCGCCTACCTCAAAGGCGTGGGGGGGAACATGATCCATTCGCGCCGCCCGGCCACTTCGCGGTTGACACCCCGCATCCGGTGAGGATTAACTCTGGGCGCACCTGTACCGGTCAAACAACCATGCCAGACGTTCCGGTCAAAACCGTTCCGCTTGAATTCGCCCGGTTGTCGAAGCAGCAGAAACGCTTCGTTCGCAAACTCACCTGGGAGAGGTTAAAAGCCGACGCGCCGTTTGTTGTAATCGTTCCCAGCGTCATCGGTTGTTTGGGAGCGCTGATTGGAATCGTCACCGGGGTGATTTTTGGCCGGCTGATGTTCTTCCAGCACTCGTTTCGTTGTCTCGTGATTTGTGTGGTGGTGGGAGCGGGCGTGGGCGCCTGGATTGGCCGGATGTGGTTGAAGCGGGAATGTCAGCCGTATTCCAAGAACATCATCCGGGAGCATCGGAATGAGATTGAACGCCTTGCCGTGCACCACAACGATCAACACCCGAGATGCTGATGATCCGTATTCTGAAATTCAAAAATACGGCGGTGCGCTCTTCTTGTTCACTCCCATTGTTTTGCCTTAGATTGTCCGCGTGACCGTTCTCGAAGCGATTCAGAAGAGCACGGAATTTCTCGCCAAAAAGGGCGTTGATTCGCCGCGCCTGCAGACCGAGCTTCTACTGGCGCACTTGCTCAAGGTGCCCCGTATGAAGTTGTATCTCAACTTCGAGCGCACGCTTACGCCGGCGGAAGTGGACAGCTTTCGTGAATTCATCAAACGCCGTGGCCAGCGCGAACCACTCCAGCACATCACCGGCTCGACTTCGTTTTGCGGACTGGAAATCGCCGTGCACCGCCACGCGCTTGTTCCCCGGCCCGAAACCGAATTGCTGGCGGAACTGGGATGGGAATTTTTACAAGGTAGGGCGGGCTCCTCGCCTGGGCGAAGCCTTGCGAAGCCCGGTCCGCAGCCCGCCGCGGCGCGTTCGGAGAACGCGCCCTACCCGGATTTGTGCGCTTTGGATTTTGGAACGGGTACCGGATGCATTGCCATCGCGCTGGCAGTGAAATGTCCATCAGCAAAAATTGTCGCCACGGATATTTCCCCGGATGCACTCGCACTGGCCAGACAAAACGCCGGGCGGAACATCGTCGCCGACCGGATTGAATTTGTACAAGGCGACGGATTTGCCGTGCTGAAAGACAGGTGGGGCGAGCGTCCTCGCGAGCCGAAAGGAAACGCCATCGGCGACGGCTCGCCGGGAGTCTCGCCCCACCGATTTGACCTTATCATCAGCAACCCACCTTATATTCCATCCGCCGAAATCGCCATGCTTCAATCGGAAGTGCGCGATTTCGATCCGCGCGGCGCGCTGGACGGCGGCGCAGATGGCCTGGACTTTTACCGGAAGCTGGCGGTGGAGGCGAAACCGTTCCTGAAACCGGGCGGAAAGATCATGCTGGAATTCGGCGATGGCCAGGCTGATGCCGTCCGGAAAATCTTTGAGACCGAAAAGTGGATTGTCGAAGCGGTGAAGGAAGATTACAGTCAGCGCGAAAGATTTTTAATTGCGGGAAAATAAAGCCAGGTAGGGTCGGCGCACTGCGCCGACCGGACGCCGCGGCGCGGCGTCCCTACCAAATACGGATTTCAACATGGAAAGTTTTTTGATCAAAGGCGGCGTGCCATTGCACGGCGAGGTGACCATCAGCGGCAGCAAAAACGCCGCGCTGCCCATCATGGCGGCGGCGTTGCTGACTGGCGAGCCGTGCGTCATCCGGGGTGTGCCGGATTTGAGCGACACGCGCTTCATGGCGCGCATCCTCGAATCGCTCGGCGCGACGGTGAAATTCGACCGCGGCACGCTGACGGTTCGCGCACAAAAAGTCCGCGGCTACGCCGATTACGAACTCGTCCGCAAGATGCGCGGCTCAATTTGCATCATGGGACCGCTGCTGGGCCGTCTGAAAAAAGTGCGCGTGTCGCTGCCCGGCGGCTGCGTCATCGGCGCCCGCCCCATCAATTTGCATTTGAAGGGTTTTGAGGCGCTCGGCGCGAAAATCATGATTGAAGGCGGTTATGTCAGCGCCGAGGCGAAACAACTCACGGGCGTGCCGATGTTTCTCGGCGGACGCGCGGGCTCGACCGTGCTGGGCACGGCGAATGTGATGATGGCGGCGACGCTGGCCGAAGGCGCGACGGTCATCGAAAGCGCGGCCTGCGAACCGGAAGTGGTGGACCTGGCGAATTTCCTGAATGCGATGGGCGCAAAAATTTCGGGCGTGGGTAGCCCGACGATTACGATTACCGGCGTCGAAAAGTTGCACGGCGCAAAGTATAAAGTCATTCCTGACCGGATTGAAGCGGCGACTTACGCGATTGCCGCCGCCGCGACAGACGGCGAAGTCACGCTCCGGGGCGCGCGCGCCGACCACCTGCGCGCGGTGATTGACAAACTGAATGAATCAGGCGTGGCGGTCGAGCGGCGCGGCGCCAATCTGCTCGTGCATCGAAGCGGCCGGCTCAAATCGGCGGACGTGACGACGCTGCCCTATTCCGGGTTTCCGACCGATGTGCAGGCGCAAATGACGTCGTTGCTCGCACTCGCACCGGGCATCAGCATCATCACGGAGCGGATTTTTGAGTCGCGTTTCATGCACGTGAGCGAACTGGCCCGGCTCGGCGCAGATATCGAGATTGAGGGACCGAGCGCCATTGTCAAAGGCGGCAAACCGTTGAGCGGCGCGCCGGTGATGGCGAGCGATTTGCGCGCTTCAGCGGCGCTGGTGATTGCCGGTCTGGCGGCTAAAGGCGCGACACAGGTCAATCGCATCTACCATTTGGACCGCGGCTATGAAAAAATGGATGCGAAATTGCGAAAGCTGGGCGCTCGGATTGAGCGCGTCGAGGAAAAGTGAATTCTAAGGATGCAATTACTTAGATAGCTGGCGTCAATTGTCAAACGGCTTGGTTCTTTAGCTCGGTTACAATCTTAATGGCTTCTTCAATTTGCACTACTGATAATATTTCTAGTTTCTCTAGCATTTCCGCCGCAAACGGAAATGCTTCATTGAATGCTATGTCGGATTCTCCCACCACTTCCATGATTTCTTCCGCATCTACATGCGACTTGGACTGCTCATCATCGGACGTGTTATATTCGTCATCGTCGCCACCATCAGATGCACGGCGCCTTTTCGCAATTTCCTGTTTGATCTTGGTTTCTTTATCATCGCGCATATCCTCTTGAATCTTTTCAAAGGGAGAGCGTATACTGGAAGAAATTCTCCTAACTTCTTCTCGATCATGGTTTTTCAGTGCCACAAGAAGTTTATCGAGTTCGCGTTTTACAAAGCCCCATATTTCTAACTCGGTCGCTGGGCGCTTTAATCCCGGTATGCTAACATCGTAAGTCATATATCACTTATTCCTGTAGTTGCGTAAACTTTGATCATTGCGCCTCTTGAAGTTGAAGCGGTTCGACCGCGTCATTGTGTTCGGTTTCCGAACAGGCTTCAAGCCACGGGACGAATCTTTCCTGCAAAAATCCGGCCTCCTTGCCATCTGATGATGTCGGGTTGACAATTTCAGTAAGAAGAAATCCCAAGTTGGAGAATCCTGTAATACGATTCCATCCTATCTGCATGGCTCGAATGGTATAAATATGCCCGGCGACAGGAAGGGAATCGCACCAATCTGCAATTCTTGCCGGAAAAGCATCGTTAATGCAAATGACTTTCTGGCCAACACTAAATATAGGATTCATAGTAAAAAAGATTTTTTACTTCTTTGAATCTTCCAAAAGCATTTGCACAAGACGTTGGTTGTCCTTCGATAAAATACCAATTACTGCTTCGTTCAGGCGTTTGGGAATTATAAACCACGTTGGCAATCCACGCGATTGCGGGCTGCCAATTCGCCAATCTTTATTGCCGTTCCATCGCATTGCTAAAACTTTGTCGCCATCCCAAGTTCCGATTGCGATTGCGACACGTTCATCGTAGAAGTCTTCTTCCGCTCCAGTCTCTAAGACTCGAATTAAATGCCAGCGTTGCCGAGGAGCAGTCACTTCATCTGGTGTAATGTAGTCATTCATATTTATTGCTTTATGTTGTTTTATATTGATGTAAATATAAATCATTATATGAGAACTGTCAAACACTTTTTATGGAAACGTATTCAGCCTGAATTCAACGACTTGGAAACGCGGACAGTATCGCATCAAGCTGAAGCTTGAACTCCAACTTGCGGACAAGCTGTCCGCGCTCCGGTTGTTCCCCACTAAATCAAAAGACGTGGCGAGCAGCCGTCGGCATCAGCGCAAAATCATTCGCTGATGCTGACGACCGCTCGCACACGCCCGTTTTCGCGGACGAACCGCTTCGACGTGGCAAGCCTGTGTCCCCACTTCAAGCTGGCGCGATTTCATACGGCGAGCAGTTCGCGGCTGCTCTCGAAAATGCGCGCCTGGCGTTCAGCCTGGCGAAGAGCAGCCTGGGTTTTTTCCTCGAACAGCACCGGGAACACCAACAATGGGTAAAGTGTCGCCCATGCCAGCGCCGCCGCCTCGTTGGCCGCACGCCGCAACAGAGGGTTCAACTCCGGCGTCGGCGCTTCGGCCAATTGCCGTGCGAGCAAACGGCTTTTGAGCCGCTCGAACTCGGTTTCCTGCGTGGCGCGAAACGGCGCCGGCGGAGCCGGTCGCAGCTCGAACCTCGTTTCGGGGCCGAACCTGGCCGGCATCCGTGTTTCATTTTTGTTCATGTTTTTTCCTTTCGTTTGGTTTTGGGTTAAAAAGCGAAAAACCCGCGATTGACTGGCAATCGCGGGTTTTTAAAAATTTGTCCTATTAAATCAGAGATTCACCCCCACGATGCCAAAACGCCGGCAGACACGCGTCCAAATGGACATGCGTCCATTGGTCTGCGCGTGCTTCAGCGTTTGAGCAAACGTGTTTTTCATATTCAACCGCGGGGAAGAAACACCATTTGGGCGCGTTTGTCAAAAGTTTTTTATCTTGAAAAGCAGTCTTTCTCAAGGCTTGTCGGATGGAGAAGTAGTGCTAAATTAGTTCAAGCATGAGCGAACAATTACGGATGGTCACCTGCGGGTGGTGTGAGACGAAAGTCTTCATTCCGGGCGACCTGGCGCCGTTGGGCACGGTGCCGTGCAACAAGTGCGGGCATCCCATCATGATGCCCATGATGATCCGCCAATTCGAGTTACGGAGCGTTGTCGGTTCGGGCGGCATGGGCACGGTCTATCGTGCCTGGGATACGACACTGGAGCGCATGGTGGCGGTGAAGTTGATGCGGAAAGAGCTGCTCGCGGATCAAGTTGCGTTGGAAAATTTTTATCGCGAAGCCCGCGCCTGTGCCCGACTCAACCATACGAACATCGTTCACATTTACTCCTTCGATGACTGGGAGGGTCAACAATATCTCGTGATGGAGCTGGCCGATCATGGCAGCCTGGACGCACGCATTGAGAAACTACGCCTGCTGCCGGAATTGGACATGCTCGACATCGGCATCAAAATCGCCTCCGCGCTCGACATGGCGCTCAAGTACGACCTGCTCCACCGCGATATCAAGCCGGGCAATATTTTGTTCAACGCGGACCACGAACCAAAGCTGATTGACTTCGGCCTCGCCCGCAAAGCCGACGTGGAACATGAAGTGGAGGACGTGACGTGGGGCACGCCGTATTATGTCGCGCCCGAAAAAATCAAGCGCGAGCCGGAAACGTTTCTGTCCGACATGTACAGCCTCGGCGCCACGCTCTATCACGCGATGACCGGTCATGTGCCGTTTGAAGCACCGACGGTCGAGGAAGTAATTACTGCCCAGGTGCAAACGCCCCTGACGCCGCCGAATCTGGTTGTGCCGGAAATCACGCAGCCCACCAGCGACACCTTGGTGAAGGCCATGGCCAAGAACCCCGCGGAACGTTTCCTAAGTTATGACGAATTCATCATGGCGCTGACGGCGGCGCGCAGCCAGTTGCTCGTGATGCAAAATCAACTTCAACAGCCGCAGACGCAAAAGTCCAAAAGTCTCACCAGTTGGTGGAAGCGGGCTTAAAAAAGGCGGGCGTTGCCGCCCGCCTTGAAGATTCAAAAAAAACTCCGGACCATTAATGGCTGCCACCGGTACCCGAAGCCTCCTTATTTTTCTTTTCGGCTTTGGCGCCGAAGTGGATGCTGATGGCGTTGAGTTTGCCATCATTGGTTTTCCTGTAGGTGCCACTGACCAGCTCTCCCACCACGCCATCAGCCAATGTGGCCGACTTGCCGTCCTTGATGATCTTAGTGTCGGAAGTAACGGCAAACGTACGCGTCTCCACCGTCAGTGTCATCGCTTTCGCGTCAATCGCGCTGACCGTGCCCCGGAACACAAGGCCTTCGTGTTTCTTAGGTTTGGCAGGTGCGGCCTGGCTGGGCGATGCCGGCGCATTGGTGCCCTCCGCGTGCGACAACGCAGGCATTGCGACAAGAGCCGCGGCAAAGAGGCTCAGAACCGTGATTTTAGAGGTATTTTTTGTCATAATGGTTGATAGTTTGTCCAATTGTTTGTTACGAAAAACAAGGCAGAATACGAATTGGTCTCAACAAATCCAACTATTTTTACCACACGCCTTCGGTCAGCAATTCCGTGACGTTTCGCGCCAGATCTTCCGCCAGCAACGGCAGCGACTGGCGCTCCGAGTCCACCAAATCCGTGCCGACGTGAATCAGCGTGTAGCCGTTCACGTTTTTATCAAACAACACTTTATTCGTAGCGCGTTCGCGCGCGACGACGCGCGCGGTGATGCCAACCCGGTAATTCTCCGTCGTTGTGACGTCATTGTTCAAATAGCTCAACCCTTCACGGTTGTAACGCGTAATCACACCGCTGACGACGATGTCACCGGGACCGTGCGTGGCAAGGTGGTAAGTGCCGTCGGTTTGGAGCCGTTCACGCAACGCCTGGGTGACCGCGTCACCGAGCCGCGGTTGAAGCGTCTGGTTGTTGAACGGCAAAACTTCAACCGACTTTTCACCCGCGACCGCGCCGTTGACCGGGCCGAAATGGTAGCCGGCGCAACCGGCGAGCAACGCCGCCACCGCGGAAACGGCAAGAATTTCCGGCAGACGCATCTCAGTTGGCGGTTGACGCCTGAACGCGCGGTTTGAGGGCTTCAATGCGCTGGCGCGCGGACGCGGCGTAAGGCGAGTTTGGATCCAGTTGCAGCACTTCGTTATAATAAACCAGCGCGCCGTTCCACTTCTTGCTCTTTTCGTAGAATTGCGCGATTTCAAAATTGCCACGCACCTGCTCGGACTTGAGCACAGCAATGGCCTTTTGCGCCTGCGGCACACGCCGGTCGTGGGGATAAAGCGTGATGAAATCAGTGAACGTCGCCATCGCCTGCACCGCAGTGTTTTGATCGTATCCGGCCTTCGCCGCCTGCCTCGTATACGAAACGCCCTCGCGAAACAACGCATCGGAGGTGATGGTCGGCTGGTTGTAGTAACGGTCGGCGGCAGTGGCGTAAGCCTTCACCGCGTCGGGGTAATTTTTCTGTTTTTCCCGCGCGGCGCCGATGCGCAATTGCGCGTGCGGGGCAACATCGCTGTAAGGACCGTTGTTGACAATTTTGTCGAACATTTGCGCCGTTTCATCCATCGAGGTATAGAGTGGAATGTAACCCCAGAGTCTGAACAACTGGCCGCCGAGGAAACGGTTGGCGATGGCATATTGCCGCCAGATCACGTCTTCATAGCGGCTGCTGCGCGGATATTTTTCGATGATGTTTTGGTAGGCTTTGAACGCGGCTTCATCCTTGCCCTTCGCCTCTAGGCAGCGGCCAATGAAATATTCCGCATCCGGCGCGTAGTCTGACAACGGCCACACGCGCAAGACGCGGTGCGCGGCATGGAGCGTGGTGTTGTAGTCGTTCTTGGCGAAAGCCTGCTCTGCAACGTCCAACTGTTCCTTGGCCCGAGGGCGCTGCCACTTGGCGTTCTGGCCATACAGCTCGTAATACCAGCCTTCACCCGGCACATAAAACAACGGCGCGGGCGCGCGAAATGGAAACAACACCACGCACGCAGCGACGAAGAGCAGGAGACCAAACGGGCGGTTCATGTGGCGACAGTAACGACCTGAAATTTGCAAGTCAAGGCGGGCACAAGTGGATTCATCCCCGATAAACGACCACAATGCCATAATCTTCCAATATCTTTTGTGTGCCGACGTCAAAGTGTGTGTAACCTACCGTATGAATGCCAACGAGGTTGGCCTCGCCGACTTCATTCAAAAATTCCATAGCCCTTTCATCAAACTTGTCATGGCCCGCTTCGACGCAAGCGGAATGGCGAATCGTCCGAACCCGGATTTTTTTACCGGCGCCCCTGGCCACCGCCTCCAACGGCGCTTTCGGTTTGGCAATGAGAACTTCGCCCGGCTTGTCGCGCACAGGCACCTTGAGATGCATTTCGACTTTGGCGGCGGCGGACGAAGCGATGGTGTGGCTGGGGCCGCCACCAACCACTCCCGCCGGAGCGTGTTCAGAAAGAGGAGGAGGCGTTGCTGCCGCCGGAATCGTGATTTTCTCGCCGCATGACGGGCACTGGATTTCCGAGCCAGCGCCGGAATTGTCCACGGCCATTTCTTGTTCGCAATGAGGGCAATTAAAAACAATATCCATAAGCAGGAATAAATTTGTGGGGCCAGATTAAATCCACGGCACGCCGCAAACCAGCAAAAAATCGCGCGTTCTACTCCCACTCAATCGTCCCCGGCGGCTTGCTGGTAATGTCGAAGACGCAACGGTTCACACCCTTGACCTCGTTGATGATGCGGCTGGCGAGTTTCTCCAGCAATTCGTAGGGCAGTTTCACCCAGTCCGCCGTCATGCCATCCTGCGATTCCACCGCGCGAATGGCGATGGTGTAATCATAAGTCCGTTCGTCGCCCATCACGCCCACGCTGCGCACGGGCAGTAATACCGCAAAGCTCTGCCAGATTTTGTAGTAAAGCCCGTTCGACTTCATTTCCTCAACGACGATGGCATCGGCGTTCCGCAAAATCGCGCAGCGTTCCGGCGTCACTTCGCCAAGAATGCGCACGGCCAGTCCCGGTCCGGGAAACGGCTGGCGGAAAACAATTTCCTTCGGCAAACCGAGTTCAATCCCGAGTTGGCGCACCTCGTCCTTGAACAGGTATTTCAGCGGCTCAACGAGCGCGAATTTCATTTTCTTCGGCAGCCCGCCAACATTGTGATGGCTCTTGATGAGCGCAGCGGGATTGCCGTCAATCGGCACGGATTCGATCACGTCGGGATAGAGTGTTCCTTGCGCGAGAAATTTCGCCTTGCCCACGCGCTGGGCCGCATTCTGAAAAACTTCGATGAACGTCTTGCCGATGATTTTACGTTTGCGTTCGGGTTCAGTCACGCCTTTAAGCCGATCCAAAAACAGCTTCGCGGTGTCTTCATATTGCAGTTTGATTTTGAAATTACGCCCGAAAACTTCCCGCACAACTTCCGCCTCGCGTCCGCGCAACAGGCCGTTGTTGACGAAAATGCAGGTCAGCTGGTCGCCGATGGCTTTGTGCAGCAACGCCGCCGCCACGCTCGAATCCACGCCGCCACTCAGACCGAGAATCACTTTTTCCGTCCCAACCCGGGTGCGGATTTCCTCGACGGCCCGCTCAACGTAATTCCGCATCGTCCAGTTTTTGCCGCAGCCACAGACGCCGTGGACAAAATTGGAAATGATTTCCTTCCCCCGCGGCGTGTGGACGACTTCGGGATGAAATTGCAGGCCGAAAAATTTCCACGCGCGGTTTTCGATGGCGGCGTATTCGGAGTTTTCGGTGACGGCGACTGATTTGAAATCGCGCGGCAGTTTCGTGAGCTTGTCGCCGTGTGAATTCCAGACCTGCAACCTTTCCGGCAGATTGCGGAACAGCGCGCACGACGCGTCCTTCACGGTGAGCACACCTTTGCCGTATTCGCGTTTCCGGCCTTTCTCGACCTTGCCGCCGAGAAACTGCGCGAACAATTGCACGCCGTAGCAGATGCCGAGCACAGGCACGCCGAGCGCGAAAATATTCTTGTCCGGCAACGGTGCATTTTTTGCATACACGCTGGACGGACCGCCGGACAAAATGATGCCGCTTGGCGCCAGCGCGGCGATTTCCACCGCCGGAGTGTCGTGGCCCAGAATGAGGGAATACACGTTGCATTCGCGGATGCGCCGCGCAATCACCTGTGTATATTGCGACCCGAAATCCAAAATGACGATTTGCTCGTTCATGAAATCAAAAGCTGAAATGCACTCTTTGCCTGTGCCGCGCGTCTTTGGCGAGCGAAAAATGTTTTCACTCCGACCGGACTCGGCTAAACAACACGCGCATGGCAGTTCCAACACCGCCTTCAGGCAAAGAGGGGTTGAACAAAATCTCCCGATGGTTTGTGCTCCATCCGTATTGGGTGCTGACGCTGGCCGTGCTGGCCACGCTGACGCCGTTTCTGGCCAAACCGTTCAACTTGGACGATCCGCTATTTATCTGGACCGCACGCCAAATCCACGTACAACCCTGCGATCCTTACGGGTTTGACGTGAATTGGTACGACGCGGCGGAGCCCATGTGGGCGGTGATGGAAAATCCGCCGCTGGCCAGTTATTATCTGGCGCTGGCAGCGGGAATTTTTGGCTGGAGTGAAATTGTGCTGCATTTCGCTTTTTTGCTGCCGGCGGTCGCGGCGATTTTGGGGACCTACCGGCTGGCGCGCCATTTTTGCGATCAACCCATGCTCGCGGCGGTCGCGGCTTTGTTCACCCCGGTCTTTCTGGTCTCGGCTACGACGGTGATGTGCGACGTGTTGATGCTGGCATTTTGGGTCTGGGCCGTGGTGTGGTGGCTGGAAGGAATGGAGCGTGATGACCTTTGGCGGTTGGGCGGCGCCGGCCTGTTGATTGCGCTGGCGGAGCTGACCAAATACTTTGGTGCCTGCCTCATTCCGTTGCTGGCCGCTTACGGTGTGATTGAAAAACGCCGATTGCGATTGGGACGGTGGATTGCGTGTCTGCTGATTCCGCTCGCGGCATTGTGCGCTTATCAATGGTTCACCTTGGCGCTTTACAAGCAGGTGCTCATGTTCGAAGCGATAAGTTACGCCGGCTATGCAAAAAGTCTTTTAGGGGTTTCAGGCATCGCCTCCGCTTTGACCGCGTTGACCTTCACCGGCGGATGTCTGGCGGTGGTGGTGTTCTTTGCACCGTTCCTGTGGCGGGCGCGAATCTTGGCGGGATTTGCCGGCGGAACGATTTTGACCGTCGTCGCGCTCTCCCGCGGAGGAATTCTGTTGCAGCATTATAACAGGCTTCAGAATTCGGGCTGGGCGCCGGTGAATGTGCAAATCACCCTCTGGGCAGTTGGCGGCGTCAGTGTTCTGGCGCTGGCGGTTGCCGATGTCCTTGACCGGCGCGATGCGCGTTCTTGGCTGTTGGCGTCGTGGGTGTTGGGAACTTTTTTGTTCACGGCGTTTTTCAACTGGACGGTCAATGCCCGTTCCATTTTGCCCGTGGCCCCGGCCGTGGGGATTTTGCTCGTCCGGCGTTTGGAACAGAAGGGTTTGACGGGCCGGAAAACCTGGTCGCGCAACGCGGCCATTTGCCTTGCGGCTGGCGCCGCACTGGCACTGCTGGTAACACAGTCGGATTTTCTCCTCGCCGTTGCCGTCCGGCAAAGCGCTCAACAGGTCTGTGTGAAATATGGAACAAAAGGAGGAACGCTCTGGTATCAGGGGCATTGGGGGTTCCAGTATTACATGGAAGCACTGGGCGCGTCGCCGATTGACATAAGGCGCTCCCGACTCAAGGCGGGTGAAAAAATCGCCTTACCACAGAATAATACCACTTTCTTCCAGCCCAGCCCATCGGCAGTTTCCGTGGTAGAGACCATGGCCATTCCGGGACCGCACCGGCTGACCACTTGGAGCAGAGGCGCCGGCGCCGGCTTTTATGCGGCAACCTGGGGACCACTGCCCTTCGCCTTCAATCATGTGCCACCGGAAAATGTCGTCATGTATGACTGTTTGCCACCGCCTCTAAAAAAATGAGGCGAATTCTTTGATTGTCAAAATGGGAGCCGATAAAAAACAAAAACCCGACAGCTGCTTGTTTTGACGCCAGCCCGGCTTTGCGGGCGAAAAATATTTTGCCAGGTCATGCGCTGCCTGGAAGTTGCGCCGGCGGCGGGTTTCCATTGTCACGCGCGCCGGATTCCGCTACAAAGCCGGCATGAAACCCGTCCCACGTTTTTGCTGCGCGGCCGCCGGTTTCTCGCTGGTTGAACTCCTCATCACGCTGGCGCTGATGTGTGTCATGGCGGTGATGCTTTATGGATTCGGTTCCGCCAGCCACCAGCGTTCGCAAAAAAAACTCTGCGCGGACAATCTGCAGAAAATTTATCTGGCGATGCAGATTTACGCGAACGACTTCAGCGGCAGGCTGCCGCAAAACACCAACGCGGTGACTTCGGAGCAGGTGCTGGATGAACTCGTGCCGCGCTACACGGCGGACACATCCATTTTCATCTGCCCCGGCGGACGCGATTCGCAGATTCCCTCCGGCGAACCGCTCGTCAAACACAAGATCAGCTACGCCTACTACATGGGCCGCCGGCTCGACACTCCGCAAAGTGTCTTGATGTCTGACCGGCAGGTGGACACGCGGCCAAAATACGCGGGTGAATTTGTATTTTCCCCGAACGGAAAACCGCCTGGCAACAACCATCACAAATACGGCGGCAATTTTCTTTTTTGCGATGGCAACGTGCAGCCCAGCCCGGCACAACTGACGTTTTCGCTCGCCGCCGCATCGGGCGTCGTGTTATTGAATCCCAAACCCTGACGCCCATGAAACTTCAATGCTCCTGCGGCGCGAAATACGCCTTTGATATCACGCCGGAAATGCTGCAAAACCCGGTGAAGTTTGTCTGCCCGAACTGCGGCCTGGACTCGTCCGATTTTGTCAACGAACTTATCCGGCAGGAATTTGCCGGGCAGACGCCGCCACCGCCGCCCGTTGCCGGACCCGCCGCGCTGCGCCTGAGAATCGCGCATGAAGAAACTCCGGCGGCGCAACCGCAGGAAGCGCCGGTCGCTTCCCAATTTTGCTCCAGGCACCGGGGCGAACTGGCCACGGAAAGATGCGCCGTCTGCCAGAAACCGATTTGCCCCAAATGCCTGGAACTGTTCGGCTATTTTTGTTCGCCGCTGTGCAAGGGCAAGGCCGAGGCGCAGAACCTTGACGTGCCGGTTTTTGCCGGACGCAAGGATGTGGTCGAATCGCAATTCTGGCGCAAGATTGGTCTGATTTTTGGCGCGGTCGGCACCGTCATCGTTTTGGCACTGGGCGGGTGGACGTGGTATGCGTGGTTCGGTTCCGTGCCACATTCTTATTTTTCGGTGCGTTTTGAAGACAACGACCGCGCTTACTCCGGCAGGTCGCAACTCGTTGGCAAGGATCAAATTGTCTTTCTGCACGGTGGCACGCTGGCGCGTTACGATTTGAAAACCAAAAAACAAATCTGGTCGCGGGAACTGGTGACGAAGCAACAAATTGACGATATCATCAAAGCTGAAGATGATATGGAAGCGCGGCTGGATGCGGAGAACCCTGGCCGCTTTCGGCACCATCGCCCCCCGCAGGATGTTGAAAGATCGGTGAAGCAAATGCTGCAAGCAGAATTGTCGTTGCGCGTTTCCGGCCACAACATCTGGGTGGGCAAGGAGGACGAGTTGACGCACTACGACTGGGACAGCGGCAAGGTGCTGCGCGAAATCACGCTGCCGGAACGTGGCGGCGAACTGGTCGAAAATAGCAATGAACTGCTGATGCTCGGCGCGCAATCCGTCACGCACATCAGCCTCGTCAGTGGTGATTTTCGCGTCGAACAATTTGGCACACCGGGCGCGACGATGCTCGCAACCGCCCAAAATTCCGCCGGCGGCGGATTGCCGGGCACGGGCGTGAATAATGGCAAACCGCTGGATCCGCAGAAAGTCGAGGCCCAGGCGCAGAACTTGAAATTGCCCGCGCGGATCGCGCTGCCCGCGTTGCTCGCCAACGCCCAGCACGAGCAACAACTGGAAGCCGCACTCAGTGACGAGCCGCAGCATCCGCGTCCTAAAAATTCCAAACCGCTGCTAGCGAAAGCCGAACGCTTCCAGCTCGTTTCGAGCAAAAATGGTTTCGTGCAATTTTCCGCGCGCCTGCTTGAAGAACATTATATCACCCGCTCGGCGATGAAGGCGCCGCCGGCAAAATCGGCTCTCGATGGCGACTTGAATGCCTCGAAGACAACCGAAGTCGCCAACGAAATCCTGAATGAAATGCAACGCAACGCCGGCGGCGACACGGTCACGGAGGACGAAAGCCGTTATCAAGTCACCGTGCATTTGCCCAATGCTACCAGCGCGTCCGATTGGACGGGCCAAGTCGTCGGGCCGCCGCAGTTGTTCGTTTTGAAAACGGTCAATGTGATTGTGGCGGGCAAGACCGTGATCGTCCTCGACAAGGCGAATAAAAAACTCTGGCAGGCTGCGCTCACTTACAGCATCGCCGCCGGTGGTGGTGGATTTTTCCGCGAAGAATCACAGTTTGGTGAAGGCCCGTGCGTGGAACACGGTGACACGCTTTACGTTTTTGACCAGGCGGTTTTGACGGCGTTTGAATTGAACTCCGGCAACGCGCGCTGGCGGTTGCCGTCCGTTGGCGTCGTCGGGTTGTTTTTTGATGACAAGGACAATGTTTACGTCAACACCACCAGCGGCAATCCCGACGACATCAAGTATTCACGCCAGATTGACGTCTCCAGAACAACGGACGCCGTCCTGTTCAAGGTTGACCCGAAGACCGGCAAGACCTTGTGGAGCATCAAGCCCGGCGGCTTCATTTCCTACCTGTCGGGAAAATTCATTTACACCGTCCAGTCGTATGACCCGAATCCCGCCGACGAAGAAGTGATGAACGACATGATCGCCGCCATGCAAAAACCGCCTTACCTGCGCATCGCGCGCATCCGGCCTGCCGACGGACGCATATTGTGGGAACACTATCAAGACCGCTGCCCGATAGACGTGCGGTTCAATGATAACTCCATCGAACTCATCTTCAAGCGCGAGGTACAGATGCTGCGTTACCTGACGTTCTGAATTTTTTACTGCTTCACCACTGTGACCTGGCCGGTATTCGGGTCATAGTCAAGTTTCGTTCCGTAAGGCGTCGCTGGCAGTTTGCCCACATAATTCGGCACCAGTTCAGTCAGGTCTTTGGGCAAACGGCCTTCCTGCGTGTTGAATAGCTGGACGGCCCGGTTGAGATACGACATGTCAATCGTCTTGACCGCGTTTTTGTCTACTCGCATCAACGTGCCCAGATAATCCACCGACGACGGAGCGGGATTGGCGCTGTCGGTTGTTTTGGTGGTTTGACTTGTGTTGGCGCCCTGGGGATGAGGATTGGAATTATTTTTGCCGCAACCGGCCAGAAGCAATCCGACCGCAACCAAAATCAAAAAGGACGCTCTCATGCCGTCAATTTAATCCAAACCGCGAAAAATCCAAGCCGAACTTGGGCTGGGCGAACACTACGCCATTTTCGCCGCCAACTCGCGCGCCTGCTGGATCAAATCGAGATCGTCAGCCAGATTGCCGAAACGGAATTTCGGCATACCGCTTTGCTGTTGGCCGAGCAACTCACCCGGCCCGCGCAATTTCAAGTCCATCTCCGCGATGCGAAAACCGTCGTTCGTTTCTTCCAGCATTTTCAGGCGTTCATCCGCCCCGGCAGTTTTCGCGTCGGAAACCAAAATGCAGTACGACTCGTGCGCACCACGCCCGATGCGGCCGCGCAATTGATGCAATTGCGCCAGCCCAAAGGCTTCGGCGTTTTCAATGAGCATCACCGTGGCGTTCGGCACATCCACGCCGACCTCGATGAGCGAAGTTGCGAGCAATGCATTCACCCCGCCGGCACGAAATTCCGTCATCACCCCGTCTTTTTCGCGGCTCTTTAATCGCCCGTGCAACAATCCGACGCGAAAGGGCGCAAGCAAGGTTTTCAAATTTTCAAATTCTTTCGTCACCGCTTTCAAGCCTTTCACACCCGATTCTTCGACGCGGGGATAAACCACATAAACCTGCCGCCCGGCGGCGAGTTTTTCGCGGATAAACTCCCAGACCTTCGGTCCCGCCCCGGCGGGATCAGCCGTGCGGATGAATGTTTTGATTTGGCCGCGGCCACCAGGTAGTTCATCAATCACTGAAACATCCAGGTCGCCGTAAAGCGTGAGACCAAGCGTGCGCGGAATCGGCGTCGCCGTCATCACGAGCAGATGTGGATAACGACCTTTGCGCACAAGCTGTTCGCGCTGTGCCACACCAAACTTGTGTTGCTCATCAATGATGACCAGACCCAGCTTCGGCAGATCAAAACCGGACGTGAGCAGGGCATGAGTGCCAATGTGCAAAGTCGAAGGTCGAGGGTCGAGGGTCGAAGGTCGGCGCGGCTTCTGGCTCTCGTCTCTCGACTCTCGACTCTCGACCGTCTTGCGACTACCGGTCTGTAATTCGACCTGGACGCCCAGCGGTTCAAACCATTTCTCGAAATTTTGAAAATGTTGCTCGGCCAGAATCTCCGTCGGGGCCATGAGCGCGACGTTGAAGCCGCTTTCCAACGCCATCAGCGCCGTACAGGCGGCCACGACGGTTTTGCCCGAACCGACATCGCCTTGCAGCAACCGCCGCATCGGATGCGCGCCGCCCATGTCCTTGCGGATTTCGCGCAGCACTTTCGTTTGCGCATCGGTAAGCACGAAGCCGAGCCGGGCCAGAAATGGTTTGATGAGGTGATTGTTGCCGCTGCACGGCAACGCCGTTGCGCGCGATTCAAAATTTTTCCGCCGGGTTTGGATTTGAACCTGCAATTCAATGAACTCGTCCAGCGCCAGCCGTTGTCGCGCAATTTCCACGTCAGTCAATTCTTCCGGAAAATGAATCATGTGGACGGCATTGGCGCGCGTTGGAACGTGGCGCAGGCGTCCCGCCTGCCCGGCGGAAGATTGGGCGGGAAAAGTTTTTTGCAGGCGGGACGCCTGTGCTACATTGTGCGGCTCATCAATCTGCGCTTCGAATTTTTCCAGCGTGCGCCAGATCAGCCCGCGCAACCAGCGCTGCGGCAAACCTTCGGTGAGCGGATACACCGGCGCAATGCGGTTGAGGTGGATGAAACTTTCCTCGCCGCCTTCGATGACTTCGGTTTCGGGATGGGTCATCACGCGCGGTTTGGTTTCGCTCAACTTGCCGTAAACAAAAACCTCGTCGCCCATGGCAAAATAATTTTGCATGAACGGCAGGTTCCACCAGCGGCAATGCAATCGCGCCGAGCCGTCGTCGAGAATGATTTCAAAAACGGATTTGCTGCCGCCGCGAAAACGCCTGAGCCCCAGCGTGACAATCGTGCCGCGCGCCGTGGCCGGTTCGTCCCTCGTCAGTTCGACGATCTCGCGGAAATGCCTGCGGTCTTCGTAACGCCGCGGGCGGTGCAATAACAAATCCTCGACGGTGCGGATGTCGAGGCGCGCCAGTTGGGCCGCGCGTTCCGCACCCACACTCCAAAGCGAAGTGACGGGCCTTCGCAACACTGGCGTTGCTCCTGCCTCGGCGAAGCCTCCGGCGCAGCCCGGGTCGTCCCCGCAGGCCGGCGCGGCGAGGGGGATGGATTTGGTTTCCGGCGGCGACATCACCCGCACGATACAAACCGTTTATTGCGGCTTCAACGGCAAATAAGCCGGTTAGCTCTGACTGAACCATTGCGCATCCCAAGTGCCAGCCGGAAATTTTTTGCCGGCGCCGCTCCCGCCGGGCGCTCAAACGCGGATCGCCGACGGAATGTCATTTGGCCACGGATCGGATGGCATAAAAGGCCACTTGGTTTTCCCGGTCCCGGTAGGCATGGGTCCATATTTTTCGGGAATCATCCGCTGTCTGGAGGTAATTCAAAAGCTGCGGGACAAAAGGGTAAAGAGTATACTCCGGCGGATGGATGAGGTATATGGTATTGGGAGACAAAGCGAACTTAAGCTTCTCGTAAGGCGTCATATGCCAGATAGGTTCAGACAAGTGCGGACCGTCGAGCAGGAACAGGAGTTGTTCGTTGAAACCCCAGTCGAAACTGACGATGGTCAGATCGGTCCGCCCTTTGACATCATTACAGAACTCGTCCAGTGCATTCGACCACATGCCCCGGCCACCGGTTTCATGAATTAAACGCTCGGTTTTTTGAATAGCGAGCCAATGGCCCGATATCAACACCAGACCGGCGGCCACAACGATGGTGCGCCGGATCGAATTGCCGATCGTTGCAGCCGATTTTATCCGCCAGAACTGCACCAGCGCGGCGGTTATGATCAAATGCGGAAAAGGATAAACCAACAGGGCATGGTGAATAAAAACCGCGTCGGGAAGCAGCATGACGCTCATCGTTTCAAAAAGGGCGCTGAGCAGTAGAAAGGCAAAAAGCCGGCACTTCGAATCAGTCCGGAAACCTCTGAGCACTTCCACGGTCAGGAACACTGACGCCAATAGAAAGGCAAGGCCGAAGGGACTCCAAACCGCAGATGGCAGTTCCGACATTGTGTCAAATATCCCGCCCGTGTGCATCAAACGCCAGAAGTAAGAACCATCATACATGGCCAACGCGGCATTGATTTTATCCATAAACTGGGATTTCCCGACGGCATTGCTGGCATGCAGCAGAATTAAGTCGGCCCGCAGCACCAGGATGGGACTGGCAGTCAACAGAAACCCCAAGCTACCCAGCGCAAACCTGCCAGGTGCCGCCCCTATGGCTGAAACAATTTGCTTCCGATGAGTCAGCAGCAACGCCAGTCCGCAGCCAAAAAGAATCACGATAAAGTCAACCTTGCTGAAAAAGCCCAACCCTAAAAAAAACGAGGCAAAAAAAAGCTGGTACCATTTTCGCCTTTGCCACCAGAGGAGCAACAAATTGAATCCGGCAAACCGGCAGAGAAAACCCGGCACCACCGGACCCCAATCATGCATCGTCATAAAGAAATAGGAAGGATCCAGGCCCAGCAACGGACCAGCGATCAACGCGGCCGGCAGGCCCAGCAACCTCCGCGTCCAAAGCATGAAGAGCAACAGACCGATCAGACCCCACCCCAAAGTCGTAAGCCGCAATACGGCGACACTGGGACCAAATAACGCAAAACTCGGGATGAGCAGCCAGCTTTTCAGGGCACCGAAATAAGGCAGGACCAGAATTGGAAACGGGCGGCCAAAGCAATTAATGGTCATTATGCCGGGCATATGGTCGCCGTGGGACTTGCCGGTCAGAAAGTCTTTGGCCTGCCCGGCACAAAGCGCCTCGTCATAGTAAAGTCCCGGAGCCGATAAATCCCGGGTCGCAATATACGTCATCAGTAGCGAAACGATCAGCCAGACCGAAAACAACACTATTAATCCCCACCTGACTGGTTTTGGCGGTGGTGGCTGGTTGGGAAGGGTGGCAGTCGAACACGCGCGGCTCACAACCTGTTATTCTCAAAACCCATTCCGTGAGTCCAGTTGAAACTTGGACCGCCACCCCCGGACTTCACCGGGCTGGTGTTTCTGTTTGCCCGGAGAGAATCTTTACTGCTAGGAGCTGTCTCACCATTAACATGACGCCCCGCACCTGCCCGCCGGCAACAGCCCAAGCTCCGGAGGCAAAACTCCTTCCGCGCGATCCGTGGTTTTGGATTCCCACGCTTTATGTGGCGGTTCGCCCCTCGTCAGTTCGGCGATTTTGCGGAAATGGCGGCGGTCCTCGTAACGTCGGGGGCGGTGCAACAACAAAGCCTCGACGGTGCGGATGTCGCGGCGCGCCAGTTGGGCCGCGCGTTCCGCCCCAACACTCCAAAGCGAAGTGACAGGCGCAGCAAGCGGGGAAGATTTGGTTTACGGCGGCGACATCACCCGCACGATACAAACCGGCACGGACCGCTTCAACGGGAAAGGAGCGCGGACAGCCTGTCCGCACTCTGTTCGCACTAGATCAAATTTCTATGACTGTAATTTCCGGCCGGCAATTAAAACGGATGGGTACAGGGAACCAGCCGATGCCGGAGGTTACATACAATGGGCCTGATTTTGTTTGGAATAATCCGAGGTCGTATTCGTCCACAGCGTAAGGAACCATTATCGGTCCGTAAAAAGGGATGCGAACCTGTCCGCCATGCGAATGCCCAGCCAACAACAAGTCAAATTTTTGGTCGGTGAACAACTTTACCCATGCCGGATAGTGCATCAACAAAATGTTTTTCATTCCGGGGATGGCAAATGGCAACGGATGCTTCGGGCCGATATGAGCCATACCAATGAGGTTGATCTTTCCGCCAGCAATCAACCGTTGTTCATCAACCAACCAAGCTCCACCAGTTGCGGCGAAACACTTAATCATCCCATCGAACGGCACTTTGCTCCAGTAATCGTGGTTGCCCGGCACGCCATACATCGGAGATTTGACGCCGGATAAAATTTCGAGGGCTTCCGGCAGGAACTTTCCCTCTTCCATGATGTCGCCGGTGAAACATACGAAATCCGGCGACAATGAATTGATCATGTCCACGACGGATTGTGTATGGGCGCGGTCGCCTTTATGATGCAAATCACTAAAATGAACGAAGCGATGAGTCGACTTGCCGTCCGTCAGGTGCAGCCGGCGAATTTTGATCCACTGCGGCTCGATCCATCCAGTATCGCCAATAACCGCACAAGGCGTTAACAGCAATGTGGCAAAAATAAATCGGCGTCGGCTGATTTTGTTGAATTTCACAGCGGCACAGACGTTACGCTAAATCAACCATCTTGTGTTGCGAGGATTGCACCGGGCAAACCACAGCGCTAATTTGATGCGTGCCCGTAAAATCCGTTCAATCAAAACCTGCGCCGCTGTGGTTGCTCGTGCGGGTCAATGCGCTTCAAAGCTGGCGGCGGCTCCTGTCCGTGCGTGAGCAATCGCGGTTGCTTACCGGCAGCATCGCGTTGTTCATGGCCGGTTATCTCGTCGTATCGTTTGAGCTGTTCTATCACGGGCTGAGATTCATAGCGAAATTTCCGGGCCTGGGTGCGGTGCTAACGGAGCGGTTGATGTATGGGTTGTTCGCATTTTTGTTCGCGCTGCTGCTGTTGAGCAACCTCATCATCGGCTACACCAATTTATTCCATAACCGGGAGACGGCGTTTCTGCTGACGCTGCCGGTTCCGACCCAGACCATTTTCCGCTGGAAATTCATCGAATCCACGGTGCTGGCGTCCTGGGCGTTTGTTTTTTTGATTGCGCCGTTGCTCGCGGCGTTTGGCTTGTTGCGCGGAGTGCCCTGGCATTTCTATCCGGTGACGCTGGGGCTCATCGCATTGTTTATCGTGCTGCCGGGCGTGCTGGGCGCGGTTCTGGCCATTTGGGTGGGGAGATTTTTGGACCGGCGCAGTTTTCAAATCGCCATGATCGGGACGGCCATGGTTTTGCTGGCGGTGGCGGCGTTTTGGTGGAAGGCCCCGCCGGTTGATGATGCGTTGCTCGACAAGCGCACCCTCGAAGCGCTCGATCTGCTCCTCGCCAGGACACGATTTACCATGTTTCCGTTTCTGCCGAGCTTCTGGCTGTCGTCGTCCGTGTTGCAATGGGCCGAGGGTATCCTGCGCGGCGCGGCATTTTTCACGCTGGTGCTGTTGAGCTACACGATGTTTTTCGGCGGAATTGCGTTCACCAGGTTCGGCAATGTGTTTTACCACACGGCATCGGTGGTGCAAAGCCGCGCGGGCGGCGGGCGGATTTGGTTTCGCGCCGGCCAGAATTACCGGCACTCCACCGGCCGGCTCGAAAAAATTATGGTGAAATTTTTCCAGCTCGACCGCGACACATGCGCGCTGGCGGTCAAAGACCTGCGGATGTTTTGGCGCGACACCACGCAATGGGGACAGTCGGTGATGTTATTCGGCCTGCTGGGCGTCTATGTCATCAACCTGCGAAATTTCACGCACCAGTTGGCCAGCCCGTTTTGGACCAACCTGATCGCATACCTGAATCTCGGCGTCTGCTCGCTGAATCTTGCCTCGGTGACAACGCGGTTTGTGTTTCCGCAATTTTCGCTCGAAGGCTGGCGGCTGTGGATCATCGGCATGGCGCCCATAGGCATGGCGCGTGTGGTCAAAACCAAGTTCTGGCTGGCCAGCATTTCATCGCTGTTGGTCACGTCCGGCCTCATCACACTGTCCTGTTATCTGCTCAAGATGAGCTGGGACCGCGTGCTGTTTTTTGGCGCGGTGATTACGGTGATGACATTCGCGCTCAATGGCCTCGCCATCGGACTGGGCGTCCTTTATCCGAACCTGAAGGAGGCCAACCCGAACAAAATCGTCAGCGGCTTTGGAGGCACGCTCTGTTTTGTGCTGAGTTCATTTTACATCCTGGCTTCCGTGCTGTTGCTGTTTTTTGGCGCGGCCGGCCTGCACGCGCGCGAAAGCTGGGCGGCGGAAGGCATCACCGGCTTTGTGCTGCTGTCCGTTGGCATCGGCTGGCTGCCCCTGAGATTTGGGTTGCAACGGTTGAAAAATTTCGAGGTGTGAAAACGCGGCCGTCGCCGCCGGCCGGTTGCAACCCGTATTTCAAGAACGCGACTTGGAGGGCGGGGTTGCGCGTTGCGGCTGCAAAAGTTTGTCCAGCGCTTCAAACAACAACGGCGCGCTCGACAGATGCACCACCCGGCCATCCCGCGCCACCCAACCGAAGCCCTCACCGTAAGCCGGACCGTTCACGATGCACAAATCGGTTGAACATTCGGCAATTTGCCGTTGGGCGGCGCTGATGGCATCGGCGCGCACGCCATCCGCTTGAAATTTCCATCCCACGATTCGCGTTCGCGGAAACCAGCTGCGCAGCTCGGCGATGATTTTGGGCGTCGCCACCAGCTCGACGAGCAACCTGCCTTGCCGGGTGGGAATTTTATTGACCGCCTTGATTTCGGCGAGTTTGCCGGATTTGTCGGTCGTGAAAATTCTTCCGAAGGCGAAATCGCCGACCGCCGCCGCGTGAAAAATCGCGTCCACTTTTTTGGATGACACCGCTTTCAGCTTTTCGCGCAGATCGGCCGCCGTCGTGAAAGTCTCCACCCGTTGCGCGCGCCGTTCGCCGCCATGCGTGGCCATGGTGCCGATGAGCAGAATCACCCTGTGACCACGCGCCGCGAGAAAATTGGCCAGCTCCGTGCCGAGGCGGCCGGTCGAAAAATTCGTGAGCCGCCGCACGTCGTCCAGCGGCTCATAAGTTGGTCCTGCGGTGACGATGCAGTTCATGTTGACGTCCAAGCTTCAGCCTGTTCGCGTCGGATGGCAAGTCGAAGCTTGAACGCCAACCCTCACGGGGCGCAGTTGTGTCCCGCACCGCGGGATCAGCCGCAGCGGTGTTAAATCACTCAAGGCGTCTTCCAGGTTTGGAACGGCTGCGACTGGCACTCCGCGCACAGTTGCGCTCCACAATTTATTTCAGCCACCACGCGAGCAGCGGCGCGACGGCGAGGCCCGGCAGAAAATTCGCCAGTTCGACCCGGCGGACCTCAAAAATCATCAACGCAATGGCGCACGCGATCAGGCCGGCGGCGGCATTGACCGGCTCAACCAGACCGTGCGCGGCGAGGAAGGGTTTCGCATAAAACTGACAGGCGAACGTGATGGCGCTGAGAAAAAAGAAAGCCGGAAACGCCGACAGGGAGGACGGCCAGCCGAATATTTTCACGAAACCGGTCATGGCCAGGCCGTCCATCACGGCTTTGACGGCAAGCAGATAAAAATAACCGGACTGGCTGTCTCCGGGAGGCAATCCATCCGTCACCGCACCGAGCAGACCCAGGGGCGCGGCGCAAAATAAAATTGTGCACGCGATGAAGCCACCGCCGACTTTGCGCGGCGCGTCCGATTGTGCCGACGCGATCAAACTACCCGCGTAATGGCCGAGACGATTCGATAATTTTTGCAGGTGCAGCAGTTTGCCAATCCAAAAACCCACAGTTACGCCAAGCGCGGCGATGAACATTTGCTTCAACGCCGGCAAAAAAGCTCCGTTGACACTCAACCAAACGAGCCGCAGGCCGAAGAAAATGGTGAATGCGCCGAGTGCCGAGCGGAAGAATAACTGTATGCGGAGGGACAACGGTTTGCGCAGCGCCAAACCGAACAACCCACCGATCAAAATGCCCATTGCGTTGAGAAATGCGCCGGTCACACACTGACTCAACGCAGGGCGCGGCCAAAGCGCAAGCCGGAAAACGCGTTGCCCGGTAGCGGACGCAGCCGGGACCGGCCACTCACGAACGCGGGTCGCCGGCGAAATTTCACTTGGGTTCGAACCAAATGGCATAAAATGCCACCTGGTTTTCCTTGTCCCGCCAGGGTCGGACCATGGGCTTTCGGGTGTCCGTGGGCTGGAGGTAATCCAGAATCTGCATGGCCGAGGGAATCATCGTGTATTTCGATGGATGAATAAGATAAATGGTGTCCGGAGACAAGGTGAACTGGAATTGTTCGCCCGGCGCAAGACGCCATAAAGGCTCCGACAAACGCGGACCGTCGGTTAAAAACAGAAGTTGTTCGTTAAACCCCCAGTCAAGACTGACGATGGTCAGATTGGTCCGGCCCTGGACATCCTGGCAAAACTTGTTCAACGCATTCGACCACCAGCCCCGGCCGCCGGTTTCCTGGATCAAGCGGCCGGTTTTTTCAATGGCGAACAAGTGGCCCGCCAGCAACACCATACCGGCGCCCACGACGAAAGCGCCCCGGAGTGAATGGCCGCCGGTTGCCGCCGGCTTGCCCTGCCAGAACCGCAACAACGCGACGGTTATGATCAATTGTGGAAAGGGATAAACCAACAGGGCGTGGTGGATGCTGTTTGCGCCGGGAAGCAACAGGAAACCCGCGGTCTCAAAAAGGGCACTGAGCAACAGAAAGGCCCAAAGCCGGCACCTCGAATCAGTCCGGAAATGCCTGAACCCCTCCACACTCAGAAGCACTGACGCCAGTAGAAAGACTAGACCGAACGGGCTCCAAACTGCGGAAGGACCTTCAAACATTTTCGCCATGCGCCCGCCCGAGTCCATGAGACGCCAAAAGTATGAGCCATCATACATGGCCAGGGTAATCCGGGCTTTTTCCGCCAGCCCGGTTTCCGTGGTGGCGGTTTTCACGTGTCGCAGAATCAGGCCGGCTCTCAGCACCATCATGGGAACGGCAACCAACAGGAAACCCAGACCGCCCAGCGCAAACCTGCCGGGGGCCGCCTTGACGGTTGAAACCATTTCCCTCTGGTAAGTAAGCAGCAACGCCAGGCCACAGCCAAAAAGAATTACGATAAAATCAACCTTGTTAAAAAAGCCCAGCCCGAAAAAAAGCGTTGCGAGAAAGAAATGGCACCATTTTCGCCTTTGCCACCAGAGGAGCAACAAACCAAACCCGGCAAAGCGGCAGAGAAAACTCAGCGCCGCCGAACCCCAATCGTGTACCGTTATGAAAAAATAGGCCGGATCCAGCCCCAGCAATGGCCCGGCGAGCAACGCGGCCGGCAGCCCCAGCAACCTCCGCGTCCACAACATGAAGAGTAACAGGCCGATCAAACCCCAACCGAAGGTCGTAAGTCGCAGCACCGGGACACTGGGACCAAACACCGCAAAGCCCGGCATGAGCAGCCAGCTTTTCACGGCACCGAGATAGCTTTGGACAAAAACCGGGAAAGGACGGCCGCACAAATCAATGACCATGGTACCGGTCATATGGTAGCCATGGGACTTGCCGGCCAGAAAGTCCTTGGCCAGCCCGGCATAAATCGCTTCGTCGTAGTAAAGTCCCGGGGCCGACAGTTCCCGGGTCGCAAGACAAGTCGCCACAAGTGAAACGACCAGCCAGACCGAAAACAACACCATTAATTCCCGTCTGACTGGTTTTGGCGGTGGTGGCTGGTTGGGAAGGGTGGCAGTCGAACGCGCGCGGCTCACAACCTGTTATTCTCAAAACCCATCCCGTGAGTCCAGTTGAAACTTGGGCCACAGCTTCCTGGTTTCACCGTCCCGGCGTTTGTGCTTGCCGGGAGAGAATCTTTACTGCTAAGAGCCGTCTCACCATTGACATGATGCCCCGCAACTGCCCGCCGACAACGGCCCAAACCACGGATGCAAAGCTCCTCCCGCGCGATCCGTGGTTTTGGATTCCCACGCTTTATGTGGCCGAAGGACTGCCTTATGCACTGGCGATGTCGGTGTCGCTGGTGCTTTATAAAAACCTCGGCGTGTCGAACACGGACATTGCGTTCTACACGAGCTGGCTTTATCTGCCATGGGTCATCAAGCCGCTGTGGAGTCCGGTGGTGGATTTGCTCAAAACCCGGCGGCAGTGGATTTGGATGACACAATTGCTCCTCGGCGCGGGTCTGGCGGGCGTGGCACTGACCATTCCCGCGCCGCATTTTTTCCAGCTCACACTCGCATTTTTCTGGTTGCTGGCATTCAGTTCCGCGACGCACGACATCGCGGCGGACGGTTTTTATATGCTGGCGATGACCGAGCGCGAGCAGGCGTTTTTCAGCGGCATCCGCAGCACGTTTTACCGCGTGGCAATGATTTGCGCACAGGGCGGGCTGGTAAGTCTGGCCGGAAAATTTTACCAGCGCACCGGCGATTATTCGACCGCATGGTTGATGGCGTTTGTGTTCGTCACCGGAGTTTTTTTGTGCCTGGGCATTTATCACTGTTTTATCCTGCCCAAACCACCGGTGGATCACCCCGGGGGAATTGGTTCGTCAGAAACTTTTTTCGCCGGATTTTTTAAAACCTTCGGCACGTTTTTCCAGAAGCCAAAAATCGTCGTGCTCCTGCTCTTTTTACTGCTTTACCGGCTGGGCGAGGCGCAACTCGTTAAAATGGTTCAGCTGTTTTTGCTCGATCCGCGCGAAAAAGGGGGGCTGGGATTGTTGAACGAACAGGTCGGTCTGGCTTACGGTACGATTGGCGTCATCGCGTTGATGCTCGGTGGACTGCTCGGCGGTTTTGTTGTGGCGCGCCATGGATTGAAATTCTGGCTGTGGCCGATGTTGCTGGCGATTCATCTGCCGGACGCGGTGTTCATCTGGCTGGCTTACGCGCAGCCGGACAATTTTTGGGCGATTGGCACGGGCGTCGCCGTCGAGCAATTCGGCTACGGCTTCGGTTTCACGGCCTTCATGCTTTATATGATTTACATCGCGCGCGGCGAACATCAGACGGCGCACTACGCGATTTGCACGGGCTTCATGGCGCTGGGCATGATGCTGCCCGGGATGTGGAGCGGCTGGTTGCAGGAACACATCGGTTACCCGTATTTCTTCGTGTGGGTGCTGCTGGCAACCATTCCGAGTTTCATCGTCGCCACCCGAATTCCGCTCGAAGCGGAATTCGGGAAAAGAAATTAAATGCATGGCTGAAAAGATTTTTTGGCGGCCCTTCGTTTCTTTGTCGTTCCACAAATGCCGCACGAAAAGAATTGCTTTGAACGCGCCGGTCTTTCCAGAATCAAAGTTCACAATGAAATCAACCTGTTTCAACTGTTCCCGCCGGACACTCATCCTGGCGTTGCTGTCGGGCATGGCGCTGTTTGGATTTTCACCGGGCGCCCGCGCGGAATTGTCGTTCATCTTCACCAACTCCACGCCTGCGGCCATGCCGCGCCGTCCGAGCATCATTTTGATTGTGGCCGACGGCCTCGGCTACGGCGATTTGAGCTGTTACGGCCAGACAAAATTCCAGACGCCGAATCTTGACCGGCTCGCCGCCGGGGGCATTCGCTTCATGAGTTACTATGCCGGCGACGCGGTGAGTTCACCGTCACGCGCGGCGTTAATGCTGGGCAAGGATTCGAGCCACTTGAAACAGCGCGCCGACGTGGACGTGCCGCTGGCGGCGGAAGACGTCACCGTCGCGCAAGTGCTCAAGCACTCCGGCTATCATACGGGCTTGATTGGCGAATGGGATTTGGGTGATGAAAATTCCAGCGGCGCGCCGTGGGAAAAAGGCTTTGATGAATTCGCCGGGTACTTCGACCCCGACGCCGCGGGAAATTTTTACGCCGATTACATTTTTCGTTATGCGCCCAGGAGCATACTCAACCCGACGAACCATCAAAGGGAGGATTTTATTGGCCGGGAAATGTTGTATCCCAATACCAGCGGGAAGCAGGGCCAATACATTCCTGATTTGCTCACGAAGGCCGCGTTGAATTTCGTCCAGAACAACCAACCGGACCCGTTCAACCGCTACCGGCCATTTTTCCTGCTGGTGAATTATAAAATTCCGGGTGCCGGCAGCGGATCCGTGCCGTCCGATGCGCCTTATTCCGGGGAGCCGTGGCCGCAGCCGGAAAAAAACAAGGCCGCGATAATCACGCGGCTTGACGGCTACATCGGCCAATTGCTGGAACAATTGAAAAAGCCCGGTCTGACAAACAACACGGTGATTTTCTTCACCAGCGACACCGGGCCGCAAGGCAACGGCAGCGTGGACCCAAAATTTTTCCACAGCGCCGGCCCGTTTCGCGGGGGCCGCGGCGACCTTTACGAGGGCGGGCTGCGCGTGCCGATGATAGCGCATTGGCCGGGCAAAATTCCCGCCGGCCAGGTCAGTGATTTTCAATGGGCGGCGTGGGATTTTCTACCGACGGCGACGGACATCGCACTGGTCAAACCAGAGGCGGGCATTGATGGCATTTCCATTTTGCCAGCGCTGCTCGGCCAGACCCAGACCAACCGCCACGAAACCTTCCATTGGGAACTCAAAAACGGGCGCAACGTGTGGCACACCGTGCGCTTGGAAAGTTGGGAGGTCGTACAACCGAAGACCGATGTCCCACCGGAGCTTTACAATCTCAAAACGGATCCGGGTGAAACCAACAACGTCGCCGGCCAGCATCCCGATGTAATCACCAGTTTCCAAAGCATCCTGAAGAACAGCCATTAACGCGCTGGAACGGTCGGCAAAGGGGCATTCACGTCGCGTTCCTGTTTTTCCCGATGGACGGCAAAGCTCATCCACACAATCGCCAGCGCCACGGCCAGCAAAAATGCCGCCAGCACAAACCACGGCCATTGATAGCGCTGCGGATTTTCATTCTGGCCGTCCATGCAGGTTATTGTAGCGGCGATTTGTGACTGATGTAAACGAGGCAGCACCTGTTTGGAGTTTGATCCCGCAAGACGGGACGGAACTTCAAACGGCTCGACCCGCACGATTTTTGCGCTACATTGACCATCATCGCGCCATGCACGAAGCCGAATCGCCAGACGATCTGCCGTTGTCGCCATCGGTGAAAACCGGCGACCCGGCTGCGCCGAACGGCTTCGCCGAGGCGAGCGAGCATCCGTATGCCATTTTCCGGAACCGGGATTTCACGCTTTATCTGGGTGGCCGGCTGGTGGCGGTGCTCGGCCAGCAGATGTTCGCCATGGCTCTCGGCTGGGAAATTTATGAGCGCACCGGTTCGGCGCTGGCCCTCGGTTTGGTTGGGTTGACGCTGATGGTCCCGATGTTTTTGTTCACGCTGCCGGCCGGGCACGTCGCGGACAATTACAACCGCAAACGAATCATCGTGCTGATGGCCGCGGTCATGGCGTCGGCCAGTCTCGGGATAGCGGTTGTTTCAGCGCTCCAGGCGCCGGTTTACTGGATTTACGTCTGCCTGTTCATCGGCGGCACGGCGCGCACGTTTTCGTGGGCGGCCAACGCCGCCTTTTTGCCGGCGCTGGTGGACCGGAAAGATTTCCCCCGGGCGATTAACTGGAACGCCGCCATGTTTCAACTGTCCTGCATCGTCGGGCCGGCGACAGCTGGCGCCATCATTGCCGCCATGTCCCGGCATTCGGCCTCTCCCGCCGCGCTGGTCTATGTGCTCAATGCGCTGGCATCGCTGATCTTTTGCATGCTCATCGGCATGGTCCGCCGGCAACACACCGTCGCCGTCAAGGAACCCATGACCCTTCAGGCACTGTTGACGGGATTCAAGTTTGTTTATGCGAGCAAAATCATCCTGGGCGTCATCACGCTCGACATGTTCGCGGTGTTTCTGGGTGGCGCGACGGCGCTGTTGCCGATCTATGCCAAGGACATTTTGTTCGTCGGACCGGGCGGCCTCGGCCTGTTGCAGGCGGCGCTGCCCTTGGGCTCCGTGCTCTGCGTGTTTATCCTGAACCATCGCCCGCCGCTGCAAAAGGCCGGGCGTTCCATGCTGTGGGCCGTGGCGGCCTTCGGGCTGGCGACGATCGGCTTCGGATTTTCAAAGTGGTATTGGTTTTCGTTCCTCATGCTGTTCATGTGCGGCGCGGTGGACAACATCAGCGTCGTGGTGCGACACACGCTGGTGCAGATGCTCACGCCGGACGACAAGCGCGGGCGCGTCTCCGCCGTCAACAACCTCTTCATCGGCACTTCCAACGAATTCGGCGGCTTCGAGTCCGGCACGGTAGCACAAATTTTCGGGCCGACCATCGGGAACACGATTGTCACCGGCGCAGTGATTTCCGTCGTGTCCGGCGGCATCGGGACCATCCTGACCGTCTTTGCCGTGGCACTGATCTGGCCGGAGATCCGGCGGTATGGGAAACTGGTGTAATACTTGACGCGGGCGGGCGGGGGTTTATTTTCGGCGCATGAAACGAATTTTAATCTGGTTTTTAGTCCTCAGTTTTTCCGTTGCCGCGGCGTGTGCCCAGGATGACGCCACCCAGCAGCAAATCAACAAACTCAACGGCCAGCTCCAGGACTTGCTCGACGCGCAGGCATTGCAGGCCAAGCGCATCACCGCGCTGGAAAAGGAAATCAGCGAATTGCGTGACAAGTCGAACGGGTCCGGCGCAAACCCGGATGACCTGCAAAAACTCGCCAATCAGGTTCAGGAAATTGACAAGAAACGGCAGGCGGACCGGGAATTGATTTTGAAGGAAATCGGAAAACTCGGCAAAGTCGGCGGGCCGTCTTCGGGACGCAAGTCAGCGCCAAGTGTGACGACAAATGCGGCAACGGGCAGTTCAAGCGCAGGCGGCAAGGGAAGCGGTTACGAATACAAAGTTGCGGCGGGCGACACGCTTTCGATCATTGCCAAGGCGTATCGCGATCAGGGCATCAAAGTGACGGCGGAACAGATTCTGAAGGCGAATCCGGGATTGGACCCGAAAAACCTCAAGGTCGGGCAGAAGATTTTTATTCCCGAGCCGTCGGCGAAGTGATTTTGCACCTTTGGATGAAGCAGATTTAGTGTATCGGAAGAACAACCTCGGTCGCTGTAACGAAGCACAACAGGAGAAAAATCGTAATCGCCAGCGCGATGCGATACCAGCCGAACACGTTGAACGTGTGCGTCTGAATGTAGCGCAGCAGCCATTTCACGGCGATAAAGGAGACCACCGCCGCAATGACGGTCGCCAGCAAAACCATCCCCCAATTTTCAGGCGGCGCGCCCACCGCCGGATGATGCAACGCCTTGAAAATTGACCATGCCCCCGCCGCCAGCATGGTCGGAATGCCGACGAGAAAGGAGAATTCCGTTGCTGCCGGGCGGTTCAGGCCGAGCAACAGCGCCAGCAAAATCGTCGAGCCGGAACGGGACGAACCGGGGAAAACCGCCGCGATCAACTGGCCGAAGGCCACGGCGATGACAATGGGCCAGGTGATTTCAGCGCTCAATTTTTTCCCGCGCAGCCGCCATTCAATGGCCAGAAAGGCAATACCGCCGAGGAGCAGTGCCCAGGCGATGGGGACCGGATTGTCCTCAAGTTTATAACCCTTTTTATCGAGGATCAAGCCGACAACGCCGGTAATGGCGAAGGCGACGAGGATTTTCCACAGGTAATCCTGCGTTTCCTTCTGGCGCCACTCAAAAACGAATTTGTAAAGGCGTTGGGGAAACAGTGGCAGGACGGCAATGACTGCGCCGCACTGGATGACAATGTTGAATAGTTTGCTTTCGTGGATTTTCAGGAGATGCTCCGCCAGCAGCAGGTGTCCGGTGGATGAAACGGGAATGAACTCCGTGATCCCCTCGATCACGCCCAAAATGACAGTGACAATCCAGTCAGGCATGAATTATTTGGACGCGAAATGTGCGCGGCAGGCAAGCCAGAAGCGGCGAGGACGCTACTTTTTTGATCCCCAGAAGGATTTGGTTTCCTCGCCGTGCTGTTTGACCTTGAGCTGGCCCAGGATGGAGTGCCAGGAAATGTAAATTTTGTGCCACTGGGTTTCCAGACCGCGGAGCGCGCCTTCGCTCATTTCGCTGAGGTAGCGCAACGACGGCGCATTGCCGATGAGCGCGTGGATTTCGTCGCGCGTGGGCGAGGCGACTTCAATGGAGGCATAAATCAGTTCAATCTCCTGCACGATGATGCTCTTGATTTCGAGGAAATGACCTTCTTCCGCCGGCCCGAATTTTTTTCCGCGCGCGACGTTGATGAAATAGTTGAACTGTTTCCAGCACTCGATGTGGGTTTCAATTTGAGTGACCAGTTGGTTGAGTTCTTTGGCGGTCATAAGCGTAGGCGGTTGGTTAACGGCGAAAAAGCGGCTTGTGGGAACAGGAAAATGATGGCGCCACCGCGCAATTCGCGGGCGGTAATGTGGAGGCTGGTGAAATGGATGCTGACTTCGGCCAGCGGCATTTGCGCCTCGCGCGCCTCGCGGAAGAGGGACAGCACTTCCTGCCCGATGGCGCGCAGCAACTCCTTTGGATAGACGGACGAGACGGTGTACGTAACGACGTGGCCATTGCGGTCCACGGCGACACTGCCGGCCGGCAGTTGCTGGACTGCCGCACGGGAACGGAAAAATCGTTTTAAGAATCCCATGACGAAACGAGTTTTTTGCTTTTTTCCAATAATGGTCCGGCAGCGACATTGGGCGGCCAGCCAACGAGAAAATTCTTGTTTTCCTGGTTCAAAACAAGCATCTGACGTTCCAAATTATGGCCGGCAACGTGCGAAAGCGGCCCGGCTTCGATTCGTTCCCCAAGACGTTTGGCGGTTTCGATGGCCCGGCGCGCCCATTTGGCGAGCGGCTCGGAAGGTTGCGTGCCCATGGTTTCGACTTCGCCCTGGCCTTCGGGCGGCACAACGATGACGAATTCCGCGCCTTCACGCGTGAGCTGTGCAAGTTTCCAAATGGTTTTTCGGTGAGCGGTTTGCTCGATGGAACCAGGCTCGACGGAATCAGCGGTTTCATCAAACGCCTGCGCGGATTCGAGCAGCAAGGCGTTGACGGGTTTGATGATGGTGCGTTCGCGCTCGGGTTCGGCGGGCAAATTCTCAAACGTGCCGGACTTCCATGCCAGGATCCGGTAAAAGGCCGCCTCGCCGCGCGCGCCTTCGGTTTCCGCGTCAATCAATTCGCCATTTTGAATCCAAAGTTTCGCCACGAGCGGTCCGCGCGTGATGCGCAGGACGGTGGAACTGCGCGAGAGACATTCCATCTGGATGATGTCCATGAGGCTTTTGCTTTGAATGCCGCGGAAGCCGCCTTCCATGTCGCGGCCCATCAGCGATTCGATGCAATCCAGAAACATCTGCGAATTGGCCTGCATGTCGGTTTTGAGCCAGAACAAATCCACACCCAGGGCGTAGGCGCGCGAGCGAAATTCCTCGTCTTCCAGCCCGCTCAAAACGAGCGTGCGCAATTCGGGAAACCGGCGGCGGACGATGGACAGCACCTGCAGGCCGTCCATGCGCGGCATCTTCAAATCGCAGACCAATAGCCGGAACGGCTCGGTTTCCATGAGCGCCAATGCGCGCGCGCCCGACGCGACGGTGCGGATTTCAGGCTTGCTGGGAAGGTGCGCAAACATTTCGTTGCACAAGTTCAGCCAGTCTGCATCGTCATCCAAAACGAGAATTTTATGGCGCATTTCCATTCCGTTGGCATTAATCGCTAACGCCGCCGCTCAGCAAATACAAGCGCGAAAAATGCCAACAGCGCAAATTATTTAAGCGGAAGCAATCGGCGTTCCCAATTGAGACACAGCGGCGAGAAAATCTAAATGCCAGAATGTGAACAGACTAGGGACAAAGAAGTCCAACGCTGAGACAAATTTCCCACCCGCCCAACGCTCCTTTCAAAGCTTTCAAAGTTTCGGGGGCTAACTCAGACAAAAAACCAACCATGGCGTGCTTCCTGCTGAAACCAAAGAGCCTGTCGGTTGACCGGCCATCAGTGAAGCATGAGTTCCATATCAAACAGTGTGAAAATAAAGTTCGCCGGGTTGCTCCGAGGTCTGCTGCGCCGCCTCGATGATGATGAAGCAACCGCACCTCAAACGCCGCGCGCTCTCGCCATTGCTGCACCGCCCGTGACAGTCGCACCGGCTGCCGCCGCGCGCCCGCAAATGGCACCGCTGGCATCCCCGGCATCCCCGGCACCCGCAATACCGCCAGCGCCAGAAGAGAACCCCGATGAATTGCAACTGCCCCTGCAATCAATCCTTGCCGCGATGCCGATGGATTTGCGCGCGAAAGTCATGCAAGCACCGCCCGCAGGAACGATGATTGCCGTTTCGCTGGAAAAAATTCTCACGCAACTCGCGTTTGGCTCCGTGAAAATTGCTTTCGGTGAATTGCGAAAGGCCGCTCCGGGCGTGTTCGTCAATTCCGGCGGCGAGCATGACCACAAACCGGTGATGCTGCCGCTCAATGAAATCCTCACCCGATTGAATCCCGCCCGGCTGTCACGCCGCTCCGCCCAGAAACAAGTCGAAGTCGCCGAAGATGTCACCGGACCATTCGGCGCCGGCGGAGAAGGGGTCAAAATTTCCGTTGCAGCCAAACCCACGCCGTCCACCGCCATACCACCGCTGCGAATGACCACGCCGCCATCGTTTTCGTTTGCCTCACACGCCATTACGCCTGCAACCAGAGCCACAACTCCACCCCCGCGGCCGTTCATGCCGCACGCCCCCCCACCCGCAACCAGCTTTGTCACGCCGCAAAGCAATGGCGCGCCGAATCCCGTTGCCCCCATTCCTTCACCTGCGCCGCAAATTCCGGTTGAACCGACGGCCATTTCCGCACCATTGGCCGCACTCTTGGAAAATTGGCCGGAAGGGCTGCGGCTCGAAATCAGACAGTCGAATCTGGCAAATGCCCAGGTTTTGTTGCCGGCGAACTTGATTGAGCCGGCGTTGAAGCGCGGACGCGTAACCTTTACCTGGCGAAATTTGCGGCCTTTGATCAAACCCACGCCCCCACCGCCGTCCGTCCATGATGGCATCGAATTGGAACTGCCGTTGAATGTCATCGCCCCGCTGTTTTTCGCACGACAAAAAACGGCGCCCCGGCCACAGGCGATGGAACAGCCACCGGCTGAAATCCCGAATTTGTTTTTTGGTTTTCCGCAGCCTGAAATACCGCAGCCTAAACCTTTTCCGCAACCCGAAACACCGCAGCCGAAACCGCCGCCGGCAAGAATGCCCGAATCGCAGCTCAAACCGCTGGCAAAAATGCCGGAATCGCAGCCGATCCGTCCCGCCTCCAAGCCGGTGGATGCCAAGATATCGGACACAAACTACTATATCTGGAGCGACACCGCCGAGGTTCCCAGAGTGGACGAAACTGAATACAAACGTCCGCAAAGACCGGCAACGGATTTCTCCAGCCGTTACGCGACGCCAAACGAGATCGTCGCCCGCGCGATGGCGTTGCCCGGGGTGGTGGGCGCCCTCGTGGCGTTGCCGGACGGCTTGAAAGTGGCCAGCCAGATTCCATCCGATCTCAACGCCGACACACTCGCGGCGTTTTTGCCGCAAATTTTTGACCGCGTGAGCCAGAGCACAAGGGAATTGCGAATGGGCGCGCTGAATAATTTCAATTTCACTGTTGGCAACGTGCCGTGGAAAATTTACCGCGTGAACGCCGTCTATTTTGCCGCGTTTGGTCAGGCGGGAGAAGCGCTGCCAACCGTGCAACTGGCCGCGCTGGCCGCCGAACTCGACCGCAAAAAACAATAATATATTATGGCCATCATCAACCAAGCCACCAAGGAATTGCAGGTTAAAATCGTCTATTACGGCCCGGCAATGGGCGGCAAGACGACCAATCTCGTGCAAGTCCACGACCATGTACAAACCGCCGCGGGCAACAAGGGCAAACTCGTGTCGCTGGCGACGAGTTCCGACCGCACGCTGTTCTTCGATTTTCTGCCGATTGAGGCGATGACCATCAAGGGCTTCAAGACGAAGTTTCAGCTTTACACCGTGCCTGGCCAGGTGATTTACAACACGACGCGGCAACTGGTGCTGCGCGGCGTGGACGGCATCGTGTTTGTCGCCGATTCGCAATACGAAAAGATGCCGGAAAACGTCGAGAGCTTCCAGAACCTCGTGGACAACCTGAATGCACTCAAGCTCAACCTCGGGGAAATTCCCTATGTGCTGCAATTCAACAAGCGCGATCTGCCGAACGTCGCGGCGGTGGAATACATGGAATTTTTGTTGAACAATCGCGAAGTGCAGGTGCCTTCTTTCAGCGCCACGGCGCACAAGTGCGAAGGCGTGTTCGAAGCCCTGAACATGATCACCCGCCTGCTGTTGCACAAGTTCATCAACCAAAGCGTTCCCCAATACGCATGACATGGCCACCCTGCCACAACTTCTCGAGGAAGACATCCGGCGGTGCGATGAAACATTACGCGCGTTCATCGCGAGCACAGACGCGACGGCCGCACTGATCATTGACAAGGGCGGTTTCCTCATCACGCATCAGGGCGACGCGCATGATTTCGACCTGACCACCATCGGTGCGCTGGCGTCCGGTGCGTTCATGGCCAACCAGACCATCGCCGGCCTGGTCAACGAAACCCATTTCAGCAGCATTTATCAGCAGGGCGAAAATTTCAGCATGTTCGTCACCAATGTTGACGAACACTCCCTGCTGGTCGTGATTTTCAAGTCCCACTCCGGTGTAGGTGTGGTGAAATATTATGCGGCGGCGGCGGTCAAACGCATTGCGCGCCAGCTTAAAATCGCCAAGGAGAGGGATCCGGAGTCGGGACTTGATCTTTCTGCTCTAAACGTTGCCGAAACAAGACAGTTCTTTCGGAAAAAGAAAGCATGAGACAGGTCGTGCAATCGGTGTTAATATTATAACATGAAGAATGCCGCCATCGGCAACGTTGTCAGCAGTACACAAAATTGATTATGAGGTGGATCAATCTTTTCGCGGTCATCCTGGTTCTCGGTTATACCCTGTGGGTGACTTACCGCGGATGGCGGCTCTTCAGGAATCTGTTGCACGCCACCACCATCAGCGGCGTTTTGAAGAATATTTTGGAACAGCACCGTTTTTATTTCATCCAGGGTGTGGGTAGTTTCATTGCCTTGATTGTATTTCTCGGCATCAAAGCCCTGGTCCTGCTCTTCACGCCCTCGGAAGCAACTGTTTTTAACCCCGTTATTTTTGGCAGCTTCGCGAACCGGTTTCTGCCCGGCAAATTGGGCTGCCTGGGCGTTGCGCTGATGGTGATTTCCCTGGTGTGTTTTTATCAGCACGTAAAAAGCAAACACTACCTCCACGTGCTTTACGCCTTTCGTAATCAATTGGGGCTGACGGAAGCCGCCTGAAATTTCAAGCGAGCCGCCGGTGGCTGTCGTCACCAAACGGCCGGCCTTCTGAACACCGCGCGCACACCGCCAAAAGGTGCCCGGCGCACCGCGCTTTTAATCCTCCAATCCGGATCGCAACCCTGTCCCACCCGGCAGATTATGATTGTGGGCGGTGTTCTGACTTGAAAATGGCGTTCTCATTTCGTCCCAGAGTTTCTCGGCATGAACGCCGAGCGGTGATAGACGGAGAATGGCCAGATCGTAACATCGCTTCAAATCCAGCATCGTTCGCTGGATTTCTGGATCCGCCGTTTTTTGGTATACCGTTCCGGACTCTTTGTAGGCATCGAAAATTTCCGCTAGAACCGCGTCCTTGAATTTCCGGGTTTCGATGCTTTCAGCTCCCCCTGTATCCATGGAATTATCTTCTTGTTTTGCTGACGATTTTTACGTTTTAACGATTTAACATTTCACGGCAGTTTGCCGTGGCTGCCATCGCAGAACGCGCCGTTCTTCGAGTGCTTGCAACCACACCACGCGACGGTTTTCGCTTCGGTGAGGTCCACCTTTTTCGGCCCGAGGCCGGTGCCTTTGTGCGAGCCGTCGCAAAACGGCTGCTTCTTCGACGCGCCGCACGCGCACCACCAAAAGGTGCCCGGCCCGGCTTTTTGAACAAATGGAGATCTTTGGGCAATAATTGGTTCACTCATGGCGGCTTCTCAATATCATCGCCCGTTTCGCTTGGCAACCATTTCATGGTTACTTTCCACTGGCAACGTGCTCCGCCAGGCTTAACTTCTCCGTGTAACTATGCCCGGCCAACCCATCCCTTACCGCCAGTGGGGCGTGGACCTGGACGCCAACGCGCTCCAGCAGATGGAGAACGCCTGCCGGCTGCCCGTGTCCGTCGCCGCCGCGCTCATGCCCGATGCCCATGTCGGCTATGGCCTGCCCATCGGCGGCGTGCTCGCCACCGACAACGCCGTCATCCCCTATGCCGTGGGCGTGGACATCGCCTGCCGCGTCAAACTCACCGTGCTCGATTTGCCGCTGGATTATCTCCGCCGCCACGAAACCGATCTCATCCGCGCCATTGAATCCGAGACGCGCTTCGGCATCGGCGTGGAATTCAAACATCGTCGCTCGCACCCGGTCATGGACGAGGACTGGTCCGTCAGCCCCGTCACGCAACGTTTCCGCGACAAGGCCGCGGCGCAACTCGGCACCAGCGGCAGCGGAAATCATTTTGTCGAATTCGGCGAATTCACGATCGAAAACAAGGAACTCGGCCTTGAACCCGGCACGTATCTCGCCTTGTTGAGCCACAGCGGCAGCCGCGGCACCGGCGCGCAGGTTTGCGACCATTACAGCCGCGTTGCGCGCCAGAAACACAAGGATTTGCCGAAGGAACTCAGCTATCTCGCCTGGCTCGACCTCGACTCCGCCGACGGCCGGGAATACTGGGCAGCGATGGAGTTGATGGGCAAATACGCCTCTGCGAATCACTATCTCATTCACAAACACATCGCGCGGCATCTCGGCGCGGGCGTGTTGCTGGACATTGAAAACCATCACAACTTCGCGTGGAAAGAACGCCACGGCGGACGCGATGTCATCGTCCACCGCAAAGGCGCGACGCCGGCGGGCGTGGGCGTGCTGGGCGTGATTCCCGGTTCGATGGCCAGCCCGACGTTTGTGGCGCGCGGCAAGGGCAACGCCGCGTCGCTCAACTCCGCCTCACACGGCGCGGGCCGGGTGATGAGCCGCACAAAGGCTAGGGAAAGTTTCAACTGGAAGATGGTGCAGCCCTATCTGGACGAACGCGGCGTGAAACTGATTTCCGCCGGATTGGATGAAGTACCGATGGTCTATAAAAACATCGAGGAAGTGATGGCTGCGCAAACCGACCTGGTGGAACCGCTGGCGAAATTTTTCCCGCGCCTCGTCAAAATGGCGCCGGCCGGCGAACGGGCGGAGGATTGAGAGGAGGCAGGAAAACAGCGGCGGGCAAACGGATTTAACGCAAAAACGCCAGGGCGCAAAGCCGCAAAAATTGCGGCGGAAATATCCCGAAGGGATTACGTCATTCAGCCCAGCGTTGACCGATGACTTGCCACGCCGAAGTGAAACGAAGGCGGGAATCAGGCTACGCTGGGTGGTGAATCACAAATTGAAATCAACCCTGAATGGGTTGAATCAAAACGTGGCGACGGCGATGCAACCCCGTTGGGGTTGATGATTTTGTGGAACGATGACCCAGGGTAGTCGCTCCGCTCCAACCCTGGGCTGATTGATGGAATCCCGTTGGGATTCTCGGCGACAAAGATTCCGCTCCGCACGATGCAGGGCGGCGGGCGGTGGCGGGGGATTTTACTCGCGAAAGTTTTCGGAGTTGAACACAGTCGCACGCCTTGCTCAAAAACCGCCTTCAGGCAATTCCCTTTTCCGGTACTCGTCGATGTAGATGGTCATCGGCTCGGCCATCAAGTCGCGATATAATCCCATCTTGAAATAAAACCGGCTGGGATGGATGTAACCGGTCTGCTCGTTTTCGGGATACGCATTGACGCCGGTGTAATCAACCACCGCCTTGTTGTTGAGCCATGCCTTGACGCGCCCGGTCTCGTTGGTTGAGAAGCGGATTTGAAATCTAAAATCAAGCCATTGGTTTCGCAGTTCCTCCTTCGTTTCATAAAGCGTCGTTTGATGAGGGCCGATCTGATGGGTGATGTTGAGCACGCCGGAAACGTATCGGATGGCCACCACCGGGCTGTCGTCCGAACAATTATCGTTGCCGCCGCAATACTGTTTCCATTGCGCGATGACCAGCCGCGTCGGCACGATGGGAAAATTCGTCGGGATGAACATGCTGAAGGAATATTCGTAAGCTGCATTTTCCTTCGAGGTCAGCTTTTTCGCCTCCAGCAACTCGTCCCGCTCGCTGTCTTTGCTGCCTTTGATGCCCGCTTCAAATTTATCACGAGGACGAACAGTAATTTTTGCCGCGCCGTGGCCGGCCCGAAAAATGTTCGTCTGCATCTGCACCGCGCCGGGTTCGAATCTGTCCGTGTCCCAAACTTTGCTCAAACTGGCCGTTTCAAAACCGTCGTAAGCACCTATCGTCGTGACTGTTGTGTTTGTAACCTGGGCGCGGGGAATGCCGCCGGCCAAAAGCGCCCAGCCAATAATCGACATGGAAATGAATTTAAGCATAAATCACTTGGGCTCCTCCAGCCCGACGCCCTGAACGTTGGTCAGTGTGAGGAACGGACCTTCGTAACCGGTCACATGGATGTCGCGGAGCACGGCATTGGTTATATTGGCAAGCGCGATGGCTTTTTTGCACGTGCCGTTGATGTCCACGAGCGAAAATCCGTTGATGGGCTTCTCCGGGGAAGTATGGTCGGCATCCACCAGCGTTCCACAGTCAACCCTGACGTCCTTGAAATTGAAATTTTTGGCCGAGGGAATTCCCTCGTCACCGGTCACCGGCTCGGCGTCCTTGATGCCGCTGTCGGTGAGATTGAGGCGGAGAAAACCGCCGGGCGCGGTGTTCACTTCCAGATCGCGCGCGGAGATGTCCCCGATGAACGCGCCGCGTCCGGTGTTGCTCTTGATGTAAACAGCAAAGGTTTTGGCATGCGTGAATTTGCAATGCTCGATCCGCACGTTGCGGATGCCGCCGGAGGTTTCGCTGCCGATGCCGATGCACGCAAAAATGCTGTCCCCCAGCGTGCAGTGGGAAATCAGGACGTCTTCGGTGGGTCGGGCGAGGCGGTAACCTTCCATGCCCCGGCCGGACTTGATGGCGATGCAGTCGTCGCCCGTGTCAATGTCGCACGATTCGATGCGGACATTTTTGCAGGAATCCACGTCAATGCCGTCGCCGTTGCCGCCGGTGCTGCGGATGACGAGGTTTTTGGCCGTGACTTTGACGCAGTAAGTGGGATGGATGGACCACATGCTCTTGTGTTCGGAGGCAAAGTCTTCCAGCCGGACATCAATGCAATTGATCGGCTCAATAATGACTGGTCGCCGGGGCATTTCCCGTCCGCTCAGCGCGGGATTGCCGGAAATTTTTCCCGGCCCGACGATGCCGATATGCGTGGCTTCCCGGGCGTAAATCAATCCGCGGTGACCGTCAATCCAGTGGCCTTCCCACCGCACCTTCGTCATGGGATAATCGTTCAGGTCGGGACTGCCAATCAGGTGGGCGTCCTTTTCCAGCCGCAAGGTCGTGTAGGATTTCAATTCGATGCTGCCGATGAGATAATTCCCGGCCGGCACCACCACCTCGCCGCCCTTCGCCACGGCGCAGATATCCAGCGCCTTCTGGAACACGGCGGTGTCCTTGGTCGTGCCGTCGCCGACCGCGCCGAACGTGCGGACGTTGAGCGCGTCGCGGGACGCGCTAACGCATCCCACCTGCCCAAGCAGGAGGGAAAGGAAAAGAATTGCACAAAGAGGGAATGGTTTCATTTGATGATAACGGCGTTCGTTTTTGTGGGAGATGGCTCCGATGTTTGGGAAGCGGGTTCGGGCGGGAACTGGTCGAAGCGCCGCTCGACTTTCATTCCGCGAAGATGCTTGTCGGCAAAATCTATCATCGCGGTCCAATCCTCCTGTGTGAATGCGTGTCCATGATGCGCGTAATTTACACCGAGCCTTTCTTTCGCGCCGAATAGTTCATAGGCCGGTTGCGCGCCCAGAATTGATTGCCTGACCGCTTCGGGATACGAAATCTTATCCGTATCACCTTCCAACGCGATGAAAGGACGGGGCGCGCACAACGCGAGAAACCAATGTTCGTCGAAGGGCAATTTCTCGCGCTGACCCCAGAACTCATGCAGGCGTGGCGAAAACCAGTTCGGATATTTTTTCTGCATGATATCGAGTGTCTCGCTGTTGCGCGGGCCGGCGAAGCGATATGCGCCGATACCACCGCCGCCGGTCACGACCGGAGCGCCCATCAGACGCCCGTCAAACGCCGCCGCGATCATGGCGGATTTTCCGTAGCGCGACGCGCCGGTGATGATGAGTTTCGTTTTGTCAATAGCGGGATCCGTTTCGAGATAATCGGCGACACGCGATGCGCCCCACGCCCAGCCCGCGAGGATGCTCCAATCGTAGCCGGGATAAGCGGTAAAAAATCGGGTATGACGAAACGCCCAACTGCCGTCTTCATTCCGCAACGTCGTGTCCTCGGCGCAATCATTGGGATTGAACATCACCAGCGCATAGCCACGCTGAAAAACTTCGCTGTAACGCTTCGCCATGTCTTCAGCATTGGCCGGTGCGTCGCGACCACCGCGTCCGGCGCGGGCGTTGGTTGCTGAGGCCGCCGGCTCCTGGCCGGGAACAATCGGCGTTGGGTTGGTGGTGGTCGCCGTCGCACTGGTATTTGTTCCCGGGCCGACCACGAGCAGGACATCCTGTCCTTTGCCTTGGGTTGGGCCTTGCGGCAGGCGCGGCAGCGGCGTTGCGCCGGGCGGCGTGCCGCTCTGCGAGATGACGGCCGGGAACGGCCCTTTGCTGTCGGTCGGCGTGAAGATGCCGATGTTCAATTCCAGTTTTCTTTCCGGCCCGAACGTCAGTCGCACCAGCCGATACTTCACTTTTCCATCCAGCACCAATTCCGATTTGATTTCCTGTCCCTTCACGTTGCCCGGCGGCGGCGGCATCTGGCCGACAGCGTAATATTCGAGGATTTTTTTCATCTCCTCGCGCCGCTGACGCCATTGTTCGACCGTTGTGACCTTGGTCCCATCGTTCATCGTCATCACATCCGGCATTTCCTTGCGGACCGGCAAATCATTCACGCCTAGCAACGTCCCCATCGGCGTCTTAATTGGAGGCAATGGAATTTCTCGCGGGTCTGGCCCGGCACCAGAGTTGGAAGACTGGACTTGTGCTGCATCAGCCCACAATCCGATGGAGATTGTTGCAACCAAGACGGTTAAAACGTTAAACAGCCTGGTCTGCCAGCGATTCATGGTTCAGCTCCATCCTGTGTCGGCAGGATGAAAATGGCAAGGCACAGATATGATCAAGCCAGCCACCGTCGCGACGGAGCGGTGCTTCCATCTTGGTTTTCTTCGGCGCGACAGGTTGGCACATTGCGGAGGCGGAAGGTGCGGTATGTTTATAGTTTTAAATACCCAAAACTATTCGTTGCCTGAAGAATACGGGTAACCCTATAATACGAAGGGCGCAGGGGAATTTAACCGAAATTCTGTAACCCGGGGGAATCTCCAGCGTCTGTTTGAGTGCAGTTTAACCACAGAAACGAATAAAATATTAAGATATCAAAATGAAAAAATTCCTCATAACAGTTATTGGGCTCCTTTGTGCAACCGCAATCATGGTCCAGGCTCAGGATGCCAAACCCAAGAAAGAATTGACCCCGGAACAACAGCCGGTCATGAAGGAAATGCTGGCGAAATACGACACCAACAAGGACGGCAAGCTCGACAAGGAAGAGAAAGCCAAGATGTCCCAGGAAGACAAGGACAAGATGATCAAGGTCGGCTTGATGAAGCCCAAGAAACCCGCCGCCCCGGCCGAGGCTTGCACCAATGCTCCGGCTGCCCCCGAAAAGAAGTAATCCCTTTCCATCTTAAACCATTACGCTCCACTGAATCCAGTGGAGCGTTTTTGTTTTCAGCGGGATGGTCTGCCCGTGACCAGCACCGGAGGCACGGCAGACAGTAGCCCACGGTAAAACCGTGGGAAAATGACGTGGGATGGATTCAAGCCCAGACGGGGCAAAAGAAACCGGTCTGTTTTTTCAGCGATTGAACTGAGCAACACTGATGTAAATGTGGTAAGGTAATAGTGGCATCCAGAAGGTGCCTCGTGCCATGGTGTGGAGGCGGGGCAAGTGGGAAGGAGGCCGTATGATAATAAAAGCAAGAATGGCAAAGGAAGCCATCGTCCGGCTGAACAACCGGCCCGGCGCGCTGGCCCGGGTTACCAAGAGTGTCGCGGACAAGGGCATTAACATCGAAGCCATAATCGCCGCAGTGGAAGGCACTGACACGGTCATCCACCTGGTGACCAGCGACCATCAGCGGACGATCAACACATTGCGCGAGCAGCATCTGGAGGTGCAGGAGACGAAGGTCGTGGTGGTTGAAGCGCTGCACCGACCCGGCCTGTTGCAACACATCACCGAGAAACTGGCCAGGGAAAACATGGATCTGCTCTACCTTTACGCCACGGCGGCGGAGGTGGACAAATGCCTGGTCGTTTTCTCGTCCACGAACAATGAATGGGCCGTCATGGTGCTGAACAGTTAAACCGGCAGCCACCGGTTTTCATCGTGCGAATTGGCAGCTCGCGTTCGCCCTTTATGGCAGGCCCACCGCGGTGGCGATAATGATTCCCGGACACACTCCCGGCAAACTGCGCGCTTGCGAAAAAAACTCCATTCTGTAGTATCACAACAGTTTCCCGGTCAAATCCGTCTTCGTGGGCAGGCCGATGAGAAACGTTGTTTGGGGATGATTGAACCATCCCGCATTTTTTATGAGTAGGCCGGATCGCCCGATGAAACATCAGAAACCCGCGCGTCAGTTCGCCTGCCTCCCGCCGACCTCCTTCTCCCGGGCTGCCCGACGACAACACCCGGTGAAGGCCTTGACCTGGCTCACGATCGCTCTGGTAATGCTGGCCGGATGGTTGCCGGCGCACGCGCAACTGGTGCTCTCCGATTTCAGCGCGGCCCACCCGGTCAAAATCATGTATATCGGCGATTCGGTCACCGATGACTGTGTGCATGTGGACGCCTGGCGCTTTTACCTCGAACGGCTTCTGCGGACCAACAGTTTTTCCTTTGTGTCCGTGGGCCGGCAATTGTCTCCGACCACCGGCGGTTTCACCAACCGGCAGTATGAAGGTTATTGCGGCGCCGTCGTCGCCTGGCCCGGTGTGACGGAGACCCCGTTCGTCCATGGCTACGCCGGCACGAATGTGTATCTGGATAAAATCATCCCGGAGGCGCTGGCCAGTCCGGCCGGGTCGGGGACGAACACGCCGAATCTTTTTTGCGTGTACATCGGGATCAACGACATCGGCCGCGGGCGCGACCCTTATTTCGTGGCGACCAATGACCTGCCGGGTTTGCTGGACATCCTTTTCTCCAATGCGCCGAATGCCAGCGTGATTCTCGTCAAAACCAGCACCATCCAGGGCACGCCGGCGCACAACGGCCTGTACGGTTCGCACGCGAACAACATCCCCATCTACGGCGCCGCGTTGCAGGCCATGGTCAACCAACGGCGGGCTTGGGGCCAAAGGGTGTTCCTCGCGGACATGTTTTCGGCCCTCGACTACAACACCCAGTTTGATTCCGACCACGAGCACCCGAACACGAACGGCCTGGCCGCGGTCGCCCGGGAATTTGCAACGCGCATCGAGGCGATCACTATCCGGACCAACCGGCTCGCGACCACGCTCATCTACGGCGGATCGGACTGGAAATATTCCGACAACGGCCAGGACCTCGGGACCGGCTGGACGCAGTTGAATTATGACGACAGCGGCTGGAGTCACGGAGTGGCCCGGCTGGGCTATGGTGACGCCACCGTCGCCGCGCCGGTAAGCTATGGGCCGAACGCAAACAACAAGCACATCACCACCTATTTCCGCCACCCGTTCATCGTGTCGGCCGACGCGGGGATCACCAATTTGAATTTCCGCCTCGCCCGCGTGGACGGCGCGGTGGTCTGGCTCAACGGGCAGGAGGTGTTCCGCAACAACCTGCATCCGGCCGGCCCGGTCGTTTACAGCGATCTGGCCTTGAGCCGTGTTACCGGCGACTCCGCCTACAAGTTTTTCCCGACCAATGTGATCGTGCCTCGTCTGTCGCCGGGGACGAACCTCGTCGCGGTGGAACTCCACCAGAGTTCCGTCACCAATGCGGCGCTCGGTTTCGACCTGGAACTCCTCGGCAGCGGCGCCCGCTTTCCGGCCCCGATGCTTTCCGCCGCTGTATCGGGCAATAACGCCGTCATTGCTTGGCCGGCCACCAACACAACCGGCTATACGCTCTATTCAACCACCGACCTGAACGCCGGCGGCGGGTGGTCGGTTTCTTCGGCGCCGCTCGAAACCAACGCCGGACAAATCATCACCACGGTCCCGGCCGAGACCAACACGATGTTCTTCCGGCTGCAAGGTCCTTAGCGCGTGTGGTAGGGCGGGCAGTCCCCTGCCCGCCGCCCGTCCGTTCGCCAACCACGGCGCGCACGGAGTGACGCGCCCTACCTGAAACGCCGCACCGAGGCGGGAGGATTTAAGGAAATCGGGTGGCGGCAAAGATTCCGCTCCTCACAGGGCGAGGTGGTGGGCGGTGGCGGGGGATTTCACTCGCGAAAACTTTCGGAGTCGAACACAGGCGCAAAACGATTCTTCACGCTGCACCGATATCACGCAGGCGTTTCAAAAATTGTGCAAATTCTCGGAGATTTTTCAAGTCTCCTTCATCAAGTCCATCCGGGTCGAAGTGCATTACGTCATTTCGTATCTCTCGAATTTCATGGAGTCGCTTAACAAATTCCGCGCGATCAATTTCAAGCTTCACCTTTGTCCAGTTCTTTTCTGACTCAAGCAATCGTATGTATTCACCAAAAGTGAGATCCGCGACGGCCTCCACATTCCGTTCTTTATCTTCTGCGGCCTTTGCAGTGCATAGCTCTTCTTTGGTGAAACGTCCGTGAAGCATGCGTCGAATTCCATTCTCAATTTCACCGACCAGCAGGAACGGTTCAGCAAGTTTCTGAAATTGTTCTGTGAGGTCGCTTGCCGTAATAATACCGCAGATTTGTTTGTCTTCGGCTCTAACCAGCACGTAATCATGATCAGCCACCGTGCGAATCGCGGAAAATAAGGAGTCTCCTATTCCAACTTCGCGGGCAGTCTCCATGCAATCTTGAGCACTGCTGCATGAGCGTCTGAGTGCTAAGTGGCTCCCAATTGTTTTCCAGCTAACAACCCCTTTGACTTCGCGCGTGGATGTCATGACTGGTAACTGCGAGAAGTCATTCGTCAGCATCAAAGTAACCGTTCGTTGTAGTGTGCTGTTAGGCTTTATAGAAAGCGGGGGACGATTTGCAGATGCAAGCCTAGCGATTCTGTGTGTTGGGTCGATTACTGATTCTTCATCAGGCGACTCCTTGGTCGCTCCTTTTTGAAAGGAAATGTAGCCATCGATATACGCATATTCGAAATCCGGCTCAGTACGCAAGCCATGCTGCGTGAGCCGCCATCTTATTCTGCGACTAACTCTGAAGCCACGTCGGGAAGCGCCATACCAATTTAAGAGCGTGCGAACGGTTTCTTTGGGCGGGGCAATACCTTTTTTTAACTGCTCCGCGATTGCCGTCAGTTTATCGTCAAAGCTACTCATAATTTGAGATGTCCATTAATTTCCATCGAACGGGAGAAACTCTGTTCAACCAAAAGTAAATCGAATTCATTTTATTTTACTCTGCATCGTCGCCGCGACTTTCAGGCGCAGCGCGGTATGACGCGTCATTTCTGTGCAGATGTTTTGGACCGTGGCCTGCGAATTGCAACCACGGCAGAAATCACACCAATGAGAACCAGCACCACGCCGATCCAAGCCCCGTTAGCCTTAAGAAAACTGATTGCGTTTTGGCTGCTAGTGAACGAAACAATGAGCCCCAACAGGGCCAAAAGCAATGAGCCTGAAGTGAGAAGCCAGCGGTTCTGTAGCGACGCAGCCTCGTCCCTCAGCGTTGCGCTAATCACTTGCGGAATGGAGCGCGACGCCTCGTTCTGTTGACGATTGAGCGTGTCAACTTCTGTGGCCAGTTTACCGAGAGAATCGTGAATAGCCCCATATTCATCTGAAACTATTTTGAACTGCTGATCGATTGTTTTGAGTTTCTGAGCCAAAGCGTGCCACGGGTATCCTGACTTGATAAGGGTGTCGAGTAGGGCTTCAGGCCCGCCCTCGGCAACCGCATCGTCCCACTCGTTGTCGCGCATACCTACGGGAGCGCCCTTACGCCGGGAGCGCACGTAACCAGTCTGACCCTGGTAATCACCCTCGTAACACCTTAGCGGGACTTCGCCTTCCTCCAACTTCAAGATTGTGATTCGATATATCCGTTCTCTTTGTAGAAATCGCCTTTCTTGGTTTGAAGTGTTCGTGATTGTCCAGTTCAGAGTTCCGTGGTAGCCAGCATCAATTTGAGTTGTTGGCGCAACAATACCCTCCCTAGAAAGATCGGTTGATGGACTAAGGATGGCATGAAGCGCGCAACCGGGATAAATTTTCTCTACTGTGGCCGGACGGAAATCTATCGTTTCAAGTGAAGTGATTGCAACCGAATGTCCTGGCAGAACCCGTATTCCTTTCTTGGTTTTGCCGAGTGTGAATTCTTTGCTCGCATTTAGAAATTCGCCTACGTCTCCAAGACGGAGAACATAGGAATTTGGCCGGACCGAGTTTGGGTCGCCATTGGTTATGACTGTCCCGATCAATCTTTTCAGTTCGTTGTCGTTGAGGATTGTTGCCATAATCGCGACGAATTGGATGCTTTACCGGCTTATGTTGAGCCACAATTGCTCGGAACGCAATTTACTTTTTCTTCTGCACCTTCGCCGCTACCTTCAACCGGAGCGCATTCAGCCGGATGAACCCGGTGGCGTCGTCTTGGTTGTGGCCCCGCACGGGTGGGACCGGGCCGGCTTCCATCATGGCAATCAGCAAACTCCCGTTCACCCTTTCTGGCAAGGCCAATTGCGGGTGGCGACAAAGATTCCGTTTCTTGCGGGGCGGAGCGGTGGGCGGTGGTGGACCCGAACACAGGAGAGCGTCTGCGTCTGCAAAACTAAATTTTCTTTGTGACAACAATGCCCAGTTCGGCAAAAACGTCGTTAGGAACAAGCTTCAGGTGCAGATTCAGTGTCTGCTTATCTCCCTCTGTTTTCATATCCAGTTCCTTTGGATGGAAGAACATTCTAAAGTCGGGGTCAGTCTGACGCACTTCCTCGGTCAGGCGGCCATAAAATTCTGCGGCAGGAAACAACTCAGGGAAAAAAGTTTTTGTTACGTAACCGGCGTAGTGTTGCAGCATACGGGCGTGAAATTCGTCCAGAAGCGTCACCAGGTCCAGCTTGCCTTCTTTGCCTGTCAACTTTGAACGCGGCCAAGTTTTATTCTCTGCGACAAGCTTGGCCGCATCATGAGTGATGACCACAATGACTGATGTTGCGTTGACCTCGCGATGAAATTCGCCAATTCCCAGACCGCAGTGTTGCACATGCCCGCGAAAATCGAGAAAGAACGCAAATGGCCAAGAAACTTTACATAACCCATCTACAAAATCGTTGTAATCCTTTTGCTTGGCCGCGTTTTTCCGGAATCGTCGCTGGAACGAAACATTAAAGTGTTCCTGAATTGTGTAGGCGCACGTGAGGTAGTTCAACAGTAAGCGATCAAGCTGCAATATTTCGTTTCCGTCATGCCTCGTCTTTGCATTTAAAAGTGAATCCACATAGGACTTCCATTCGGCATAATTTTGCCCAAGGATTCGGAACAAGTTAAAGCGATTCTGTGCTTCTGCTATGATCGCTGTAAATCTTTCGTGGTCTGCAATTTCCTTTGCTTTAAGATCACGAAAAAAGTGGAAATTATTTCGCGCTTTATTGAACCCCAGCAATTTCATATCTGATTAAAACCACTTTTGAGCGTGCGCTGAGAACTCAAAGATATTGATTTGCGGGTCAGCGTAATACTTTCTCAAAAACGAATCGGACATCTGCCACGCCGAAACTTTACGCCCGCCCGGAAATAGCTTCTGCAAATGGCGAAGTGAAAGCAGGAACACGCGTATTCGTTCGCCGGCATCAATGACGAGCGCAAAGTAAGGAGTGCAGTGAAACGCATCACACGCGGCCTTGGCCTTAACAAACCCTTCGTGCGGTAATGCGAGGTGCGTATTTTCAGTTCCAGCCTGACGGCTTCGACTCTTGACAGAAACCCCAAGAACCTCGCGTGAATTCGGCCGCCGCGCTATCAGGTCAATTCCAGTGTGGTCAACCCGGGCACATTCGAAGCCGTGGCGAGAAAGCAGATACAGTACAATTGATTCACCAAAGTCACCGGTGATCTTCGAATGCCGTGAACTTTTCGCGAGCTTCATTGTGATTCCATCGTGGTAACCAGCAAACTCCCCTTCGCCGTTGCTGGCAAGGCCAATTGCGGGTGGCGACAAAGATTCTACTCCTCGCGGATACGAGGTGTCAGCGGAGATTTGTGTGCCGGCGCGCGTAGGTTGCTATGCATTCCGATCTTCTCCTTTCTAAGATGAACGCTGTTCAGTGGCGGGTGAAGATTTTAGCGCGGATAGCAGGTATTTGTGTAAAATGCTTCCTTGATGTTGAACGTCTGGCATCCCCGACAACCAAAGAAGTAAGTATGCGAGGCATATATTTTCTCCAGCAACATAGCCCCAACCACTTTTTGTGGTTCCGTCGGGATTGTTAAACCGCAAATCTCCTTTTCCATCTCCAAGATCTAAGATTGCACCGTGGTTTAGAACAAAGACCGCATCAATCGAACGTTTGCTTTGCTCGATCAATCGATTTGCTATGGTTTCCATCTTGATCTGCGTTTCAAAGGCAAAAAGAAAGTACGGGGGGTTGCCAACAAATCGATTGTGGTCGGATTCATTCATACTCCTTAAAAGAATCGTTATTCCACGCGGAGCGCATTTAAGCTCTCTGAATTTGAGTGCATTTGCAATCGTCCTCTCCAATTCTTGAGTTGTCAGCACAGACTTCACTTCGCCTGCGGTAAAAACTCCCTCAACAAAAAAAAGACCAGGCTCATCACCGGTAAATGTAAATGGATGTTCATCTGTGACAACTACAATGTCAGTCTGAGCAGATCGGCTGCCGAATGAATCTACAATTTCTCCGTGTCCCACACCGTAACGCCGTGGGAGATACGAGCGAAGAAACTCCCGCAGAACCGTCTCAGTATCTGTCCCTTTGTTTCCGCTATGTGCAAACTTTGCTCGCACCACTTCAAGTTTGTGGCGCATCTCGGCCTCAAGGTTTTTTAAAAGCTCACGCACTTGTTAAATTATTTTCAACCGGAGCGTGTTCAGCCGGATGAAGCCGGTGGCGTCGTCCTGGTTGCAGGTCCCGCGATGCGGGATCGGGTCGGCTTTCATCGTGGCAATCATAGTGGCACTGACACGCGGGTCACTCTTTTTTCTTTGCCTTGCTGCCCGGTTTGGCTTCCGGTTCAACGTGAAAGCCAATCCGTCGCTTCGGCGGTTCGGGCGGCAGCGGTGGCGGGTTCAGAATTTCCATGACGCGCCGCAGCACGTCCACAATCACGCTCTCATGCACATCCAGACGGGCGGTCAGTTTCTTTTCCAAGTCGGCCAGTTGGCGCGCGAGTTCCTTCGTCCCGCCCAGCAGATCGCGCATCTGCACGAACGCCCGCACCACAAACACGCTCATCCGCACGGCTTCCGGACTATTGAGGACGTTGGCCGCCATGATCGCGCCGTTTTCGGTGAAAGCGTAGGGCAGCTTGCGGCGTCCGCCGTGTAAACTTGAAGTCGCAAATTGCGACTTCAAGTTGTCAGCTTCCGCCGAAGTAAGCTGAAACAGAAAATCAGGGGGAAATCTTTTGGCATTTCGTCTCACCTGCTCGTTCAACCGCTTCGTCGGCACGCCGTAAATCCGCGCAAGGTCAGAGTCAAGAATGACCTTCTGTCCGCGAATAGTCAGGATCAGCAAGCCGATGTTATCCACGCGCGATGGCGTTTGATTGCTCATAGCGTTCCATTCCCGATGCGGTCACAATTTGTGACCGTATACCCTTTCATCTTGATATCACAATTTGCGATATCAAAGAGATTCCCCGGCACCCAAAACGATCCGGTCGCAAATTGCGACCGCATGCCGACTGCACTTGAGGTGCCAATTTGGCATCTCAAGTTGCAGCTTCCGATTTCGTTTAAGGTCGCAATTTGCGACCTTGAACGTTCACTTCTTCCTTTGCACCTTCGCCGCCACTTTCAACCGGAGCGCATTCAACCGGATGAAGCCAGTGGCGTCGTCCTGGTTGTAGGCTTTCGTCGGGTCGGCTTCCATCGTGGCGATGTGCGGATTGTAGAGGCTCACTGGACTCTTGCGGCCGGCGACCATGATGTTGCCTTTGTAGAGTTTCACCCGCACGGTGCCGGTCACGTTCTTCTGGCTCTCGGTTACGAACGATTGTAATGCATACCGCTCTGGCGCGAACCAATAGCCGTAATACACCAGCTCCGCATACCGCGGAATCAGCGAGTCCCGCAGATGCATGACTTCCCGGTCCATCGTGAGGCTTTCCATCTGCCGATGCGCAAAGTGCAGGATGGCGCCGCCGGGCGTTTCATACACGCCCCGCGATTTCATCCCAACGTACCGGTTCTCCACCATGTCCACCCGCCCGACACCGTGTTTGCCGCCGATTTTGTTCAGCGTCTTCATCACGCCGAGCGGGGATAGTTTTTTGCCGTTCACCGCCACGCAATTGCCCTTCACAAAATTCAGCGTCACAAATTCCGGTTTGTTCGGCGCGTCTTCGGGGAACACCGACAGCGTGGTGAATGAGCCGCGATACTTTTTATCGCTGGTATCCATCCACGGATCTTCGAGGATGCCCGACTCGTAGGAGATGTGCAGAAGGTTCCGGTCCATCGAAAACGGTTTCTTCGCGCTGGCCTGGACGGGGATTTTGTGCCGGGCGCAATAATCAATCATCTCCTGCCGTCCGGGAAAGTCGGTGCGAAACGACGGGTCCCGCCACGGGGCGATGACCTGCAATTCCGGCGCGAGCGCGGCGGCGGTAAGTTCGAACCGCACCTGGTCGTTGCCCTTGCCGGTGGCGCCGTGGGCGATGGCGTCGGCCTTTTCCTTTTTGGCGATTTCCACCATGCGCTTGGCGATGAGCGGCCGGGCGATGCTGGTGCCGAGAAAATACTGGCCCTCGTAAATCGCTCCAGCCTGAAGCATCGGGTAGATGAAGTCGCGCGCGAATTCCTCCTGCAAATCGTCAATGTAGATTTTGGACGCGCCGGTCCGTCTGGCCTTGGCTGCGAGGCCGCGGAGTTCCTCCTCCTGGCCGATGTTGGCACAGAAGGCGATCATTTCGGCATCGTAGGTTTCCTTGATCCACGAAAGCAGCACCGAGGTGTCGAGGCCGCCCGAATAAGCCAATACAATTTTCATGTCCGCACATTAAACCGCCAAGACGCCAGGAACGCAAAGGGGAAATGAGAAACCTCAAACTGGGGCTGCTTCGAATTGACGGACACAGAAAAGAGGGTTCAACATGGCGCAACCTGAGTCTTCCGCGGCATTGCGTTCCAACGGACTGAAACTTCCCGAAATCACAAATCGGGCCGTGAATTGTCTATGTTTGTGCCCCATCGCCAGTCCACGGCCGCAACGTGCCCGTCGGAAAAAGTCACGTCCGCCTTGCCGCCATGACGGACCGTCAAGACATCGCCCGACGGGGGGACCCAACGGCCATCGCGAAGGAAAAGATAGCTTTCGGGACAATCTCTGGGATTCGTCGATCCCGGCTCTTCGGGCAACATGATCTTTGATGACGGATTGCGAACGCTTGATTCTTTGAACGGGTAAGCCATCGGTTCGCTTGTAAAAATTGACGACATGCCGTAATTCACACTGCCATCGCCGGTGTCCAGACCGTAGCCGGTGAAACTGTAGCTGTAGAGGTAGGGACCGTAACCGTCATCGTAAGGGTAGGCCAGCCGCTGGCTGTCGTCGTCCAATGGACATTTGAGCACCGCTGGCGAGGCATTGGCGAGCGAGGTGAGGATCGGACTTTTCGCCACCGGCGGATACAGCGCGGAATTCGTGCGCCAATAAACCCAATCTTCGGGATGAAAGCCGTAGAGTCGAGATGCCGGTCCGGGAAAGGTATCGCCGTTGTCGTCAATATACAGTTTCATGCCCGTGCCGAGTTGTTTCAGGTTGTTCAGACACTGCGTTTGGGCGGCCCTCTGTTTCGCGGCGGAAAGCACGGGCAGCAGCAACGCCGCCAGGATGCCGATGATGGCAATCACCACCAGCAGTTCAATGAGCGTGAAGGCGCGCCCAAATGATTTTGCGCCGGGAAGAGTCATACTTTTTGCTTTCGAAACATGTTCATCGGCAACCCGTCAACGGGTTTCCTCCACCACCAGCATCCGGGTGGATTCAGTGGTCGGCTCCAGTTTGAGTCCCAGATTGCCGAGCAGACTTTTCAGTTGTTGCTGGTCCGGCCCGTTGGGTCCGTGCCAGTTCATTGCGATGGTAAAATCGTAAAAATTCGTCAGCCCCGTCCGATCCACCACCGGTTGTTTGAAGTTGGATTCCAAAAATCCCAGCATGAATGTGGGCTGCATGTGGGTGAATCGGTATTTCCGGTTCGCGAAGGAAACATTCTCTTTCGTGGCGGTGCTCAATTTGAAGGCCGGCGGGTCCGGGGTGATGGTTTCAAGCAGCAGCACATCGGTGTCGCGATTTTCCCAATGCGCGATGTAACCCAATTTCTTTTTGACGGCTGCCTGAAGACGTTCCCGCTGCCGGTCCGGCAAGGTGACCAGGTAATCAAAATCGCCCTTCGGCTTGATGAGCGGCGGCACGACCCTGGAGGGGTTGCATCCATAAGCCGCGGCCATGACCTGTTCCAACGGCACATTGCGTCCCATCATCCGCACCATGTTCTGACCGACCTTGGAGCTGGTGGAAGAAATATAACTGCCCGTGTCATTCGTGAAATGCGTCGGGCGGACCACCAGCAGATTTTTCGGCACGGCCTGGAAATGCAGGTAATTCAGTTGGAAGTCCGAATCCTGGACCGCCGGGGAAAAGCCCGTCTTGACGACGATGGCGGTCGCCACCACCGCCACGATGCCGATGCTGACCATCAGCACCAGCAACCCGATGAGTGTGAATGCGCGTCTCACGCTGGTTTTTTCCCGATCCATTTGCACAATTCCTTCACCCGAACAACAGCCGTTTTAAAATACCGGCATCGAATTGGTCATGTCGTTTCCAAATTCCCAGTTCACCGCCTCCGCGTGACCATCGGCAAAGGTCACATCCGCCCTGCCCCGATGACGGTTGGTCAAAGGATCCGTGCCGGGTATCCACCGTCCGTCGTTGATCACGGATGCGCCGGGCGATGAGCTGATTGGATTATCTCTGCTGCCCTTGGTGCCCGGTTCTTCCGCGAGCATGATTTTGAGCACGGGATTACGGACGAAAGATTGTTTGAAAATGTAAGCTATTTCGTCCGTGAAGACCGAGGACATTCCCAGATTCCCCTCCATGTCCAATTCGGGGTGAGAGTCTACCCCGTAGCCGGTCAGGCTGTAACTGTAAAGATACGGACCATCGGGCGTGTCCACCTGCGCAAACCGGTCGGCATCGCTTTGATCCAGCGGGCAGCGGAAAAGCGAACGGTTCGCGCTGGCAACGTGGGTTACGATGGGACTTTTCTCAATGGACGGATAAGACGCCGTGTTCGTCCGCCAATAAATCCAGTCCGCCCGGTTGAACCCGCTGTGCTGCGACGCCATGCCCGGAAACGCGTCGCTGTTATCATCCACATACATCATCATGCCCAGGCCGAGCTGTTTCTGGTTGTTAAGACAAGCCATTTGCGCGGCCTTCGCCTTCGCCGTGCTCAACGCCGGCAGCAGCAACGCTGCCAGAATGCCGATGATGGCAATCACCACCAGCAGCTCGATGAGCGTGAATGCGCGCCTTGGATTCATGCTGCCACCGATATGGACACCGACCCGGCCCGATTTGTATGGAAACGCGCCGGATTCATTGCCATATAGACACCGGCATGGAAGATTCGTTTCACGGTTTTGGCTGCGAAATTCGCTGGCAGCCCCAATTGCCTGGTCATGATCCTTTTCCCATTCATCACCCGGGTGCTGAACCCTCAAAACGAACAACATTTTTCGTCGCAATTTCATGGTTCTACCACTTACTTAGGTTTTTTAACGGAATGGTTACAGGAAATGTAGGATTTTAATCGGATTCGACAATGATTATCGGTCGTCCACATAAAACAAGTGTCCGCTGAACGCGAAAAGGTGACAGATAATCTGCAAAAACATCGAATACTGATCCTGGCAACACACGGGTGGGGAGGGTTAATTCGATGTTGGATATTGGATGTTGGATGTTGGATGTTCCATTCCCTTTTTCCGGGCAGCGATGCCTAGTGGCTCGATGTGCACCAGCACGTCGCTGACGGCAGGGATGGCGTCGCGGATTTTGTCCTTCACGTCGTGGGCGATTTTATGCGAGCGCAGGACGGTCATCTGCGGGTCCACTTCCACGTGCATGTCCACGAAATATTGATAACCCACCTTGCGAACGATGCATTTTTCCACGCGGTCCACGCCGGGCGTGGCGTTCGCAATCTGTCGGATCTGGTCAATCACTTCCGGCTCGGGCGCGGTGTCCATAAGCTCGTCGAGTGCCGGCCGGAGCAGATGCCAGCCGTTCCACGCGATGACCGCCGCCGCCGCAATCGCCGCTACGTCGTCGGCGGCTTCAAAACCCTTGCCGCCGATGAGCGCCACGCTGATGCCGATGCCGGCGGCCACGGACGTGATGGCGTCGCTGCGATGATGCCAGGCATCCGTGCGCACGGCGGAACTGTCCACCGCTTTGCCTTCGCGCGAAACAAACCGGAACAAGAATTCTTTTACCACCACCGCCACGACCAGCACGATGAGCGTGAACGGCGCCGGCGCCGGATGCGGTTCCATGATTTCGCCGAGCGCCTTGAGCGCAATCCACAGCGCCGCCCCCAGCAACATGGTGGCGACGATGGCGGAGGCAATCGGCTCGGCCTTGCCGTGGCCGTAGGGATGGTCCTCGTCCGCCGGCGCCGCGGCGACGACGAGTCCGCGCCACACGATGAGCGAACTGAAAATGTCGGCGAAGGATTCGACGGCATCGGCTACGAGCGCGTGCGAATGGCCGAAAATGCCCGCGGCGAGTTTCGTGCCCGACAACACGACATTGACGGTCATGCCGGCAAAGGTGGCGCGCAAGCCGCGTTGGAGGCGATTCAATGGCACGCGGAAATTATTAACCACGAAACACACGAAACACACGAAACAAATCAACCGCTTCCCGGAAGCCCGCAGTCAAATCATGTGGCAGAACATGGCGTCGCGGAGCTTCGGCTCGAACCAGGTGCTCTTGGGAGGCATGATGCCGCCGCCGGCCGCAACGGCCATCAGGTCCTCGATGCCTATCGGAAACATCGAGAACGCGCAGGCGTATTCGCCACTGTTCACCAGCCTTTCCAATTCCGCCGTGCCGCGAATGCCGCCGACATAATTGATTCGCTCACTGGTACGCGGGTCGTCGATGCCAAACGCCGACGACAGGATGTGTTCCTGCAACAGCGACACATCGAGCGAATCAACCGAGTTGCGCGGGGCGCTGAGTTTGATGCGGAGACCCAGCGTATGCCATTTGCCCGCAAGATAAAGGCAGATTTCGTGTTTGCACGCCGGCTGGGCCTTGCCTTCCGGTTCAATGGGAAAAACAGCGCCGATAATTTCCAATAATTGCTCCGGGGTCCAGTTGTTCAAATCTTTCACCACGCGGTTGTAGGGCAGGATTTGCAGCTGGTTGTGCGGGAAAATCACGGCGAGAAATTGTCCGCTGTGGCCCGCGCCATTGCGCGATCGAAAAACCCGCGTCGCCGCCGCGCTGCGATGATGGCCATCGGCAATGTAGAGAAAGGGGATGGTTGCGAATTGCGTCTCGATGAATTTGATTTCTTCCGCATCGGCGATTACCCAGTCCGTGTGCCGCACGCCATCGGTGGCGGTGAAATCCACGTCTGGTTTTTTGGAAATTTTCTTCGCGACAAATTTGTCGAGTTCGGCGTTGGCGCGGTAGGTCAAAAAAACCGGACCGGTTTGCGAATTCAGGGCTTCGATGTGCCGGGTACGGTCGTCCACCTTGTCCGGGCGCGTCAACTCGTGCTTTTTGATGGCCCCGTGCAGGTATTCCTCGCAACTCGCCGCGGCGACGAGGCCAACTTGCGAATGCTTGCCCATAATCTGCCGGTAAAGGTAAAAGCACGATTGCGTATCCTGCTTCAGCGCGCCGTCACGGATGAGCTTTTGAAAATTTTCCCTGCCCTTCGCATAGACTTCCGGCGCATAAGGGTTCGTGCCCGGGGGCAAATCAATTTCCGGTTTGCTGACACGCAAAAAACTGAGCGGGTTGCCGGCGGCGATTTCACGCGCTTCGTCCGACGACACCACGTCGTAGGGCAATTCGCAAATACGCGCGGCAAGTTTAGGTTCGGGTCGCAGCGCGGCAAAAGGTTTGATCGCTGCCATAAAACAAGGCGAAGATACGAACAGCGCGGGCCAAAGGCACGCAGAAATTGAATCTGGAAAACCCGGCTATTTTTTCCCGCGGGACATGCCAAGAGTTTGCCGAAGGGCTTCCGCCAGCGTCACGTAGCGCGGGCCAGGGAGCGTAATACTTTGTCCGATTCCGGGAACTTCAAAGGGCTGGTAGGAAAACGTCCGCCAGTCGAACCGAAGCCAGTGGAAATCGGGCGAATCCAGCGAAGTGTCGAATCGGAAAGCAACCCGGGAAGGCAAATCCGATGCATCCAATTCCAGGACATCCACCGTGAGGCCACCCATGTCATACCGGTCGCCTTTTTTGCATTTGGGTTCGCCCAGCAACAGGTTGAAAGTCCTGAAGAGGTAGGCGAAATGGACGGGGCCGGCATTGTCCCAGGAAAACATGTCCGGCGCTCTGGATTGAATCACCAGAGTTTTGTCATCCGTTCGTTTGACCTCAAAACCAGTGCAGCCCGGCACCAGCGTCCTCATGGTCTTCGGCAGGGTCTGGCGGTGATACGCTTTGTAGGAAGGGGCCAGCATAAATCCTAACTGGCATGGTGCGTTTACCACGATCACATTCTCGTTCTCCATGTTTGGTGAATCGCCGAGATCGCTGAAGCAGGTCGTCGCGTTGAAAAAGAAAGGAACCGTTTTGACCGCCACCACTCGTCCCGCGATTGCTCCCGGAACATGCACTAGAATCAGGAGGATGCAGATGACCCACGACAGGGTTCTAAAAAGCGAAGACTTCGGTATCCAGCTTTGCCGCGTGATCAGGCCGCCGATGAAGGATGCGATCAGTCCAAAGGCCCCCACTGCGACAAAACCGAGATTCTTGCTCATCGGCATTACGGTTGCCGCCGGGATGGCTGCGAGAACCATGGCGGCAAACCAAAAAGCAGCGATTCTTTTCCTGCGCAGAAGTGGAAGAAACACGATCAACGCCGCAACAACCGAGACGCAATAAAAGGCGATGACCTTCGACTGCAAAGATGGATTCATCGCGAGTAACAAATCCGGCGACAGGCTGGTAAGCTGGCCTCCGAGCAGGCTCATTGCTCGTTGGACCAGTTGCCTCGCAAACGAAAGCGGTTCATTGGCAGGATCAATGTAACCACCCACATGGAACACGCCGAAGCCAAGGGTTTTATAGATGATCTGCCACAAAACAATAACCAGAATCGAAGGCAAAACCGTCAGTGCCCGGCTGCGCACGGGACCCGGCTCAAGCACTAGGGCGTATGCAAGAATGAAGGCAAACGTGGACGCTCCGCCTTCGTTTGCAAAAAGTGAAGTCGCCAGGAAAAGCGCGGCCAGCACCGGGGCGGAACGGGATTTTGCAGAACGCCATTGATGATGTTCATAAAGACACAGCAGGCCGAAGAACAGTGACACCATGAAACCGCGGTTGGCGACGAACATTACCGGAAAATACGTGTTGCTGTCGAGCAGGAACAGCAGCGCGGCCAGTCCCGCGGCCCACCCCGCGCCCATCAGTTTCCGGTAAACAATCGTGATAAGAAACAGGATGGCCGCGAACCATGCAATGTTGTGCGCGTGCATCAATGCCGGCGAGTCTGGAAATAGGCGGTAATCGAGCCAGTGAGTAAACGCGGTAACTGGCCGCCAAAGGGCTGCCCTGACATCCTCCGGCACCCACCACGACAACATGCCGTAGTTTTTCGCCCGCGCCAGGCATTCCTTGCTCCGGTTGAGACCGAAAAGATCAGAGAGCACGGTACCGAAACTGCCGGAATCTGGAGGCATGCCTGTCTCGTGCATGCGCGCTGGCAACTGGCCGGGCTTGAGTTCGACAACCCGCTGGACCAAGTCATCCGCCACCAAGCCCGTCTTCAAGGCTGGCACCATTACCAGTATCGCCCCGATCGCAAGGACCGCCGGAAGATAACGGTGCTCAAGAAATCTCTTCGAGAAATCCAACACCCGGATTCCTACGCTGTTGGTTTTCATCGTTTCCATTTGATTTGGTCAATAATCGTTGCTGACCTTCATGAATAGACAATGGAAATCAGCAAGCCTCACGCTTCATATCGCGGACGACTCACTAAACGAGTCTTTGACAAGCCGCCGCTGCTTTGCTTTGGCGCGTTAAAGCCGGCTCGCGAGTATGCTCACCCCACCCGGAATGCAAACCATTCCACTGCCTCATTTTTCAAATCCGGGTGATGATCTGGAGCCAAATCCATCGGAAATAGTGCTTGCCACGACGGGTTTCACTGGTAGGCTTTGGGGCTCATTATTGAATTTTTATGGCATGCATTTGTGAATTGACCGGCAAACGCCCGATGAAGGGCAGCATCATCTGGCGCAGTGGCAAGCCCAAGAAACAGGGCGGCATCGGCACGCACATCACCGCCATCACCAAGCGGAAGTTCATGCCGAATTTGCAGCGTGTGAAAGCCCTCCTGCCCAGCGGCGAAGTGCGTTACATTAGCGTCTCGGCCAGCGCCATCAAAAAAGGCCTCGTCACCAAGGCGCCAAAACGGAATTGGACGAAGCCCGAAGCGGTTAAAGCCTGATTTTCACAGCGAGAATTAAGATTTGAAAATGGAGGATGGCGTGAAAGCGTCATCCTCTTTTTATTTCCATCTGCTACAAGCATGAACCGTTGTACCGGACTGGACCGCTCCCAAACGCCATCTGAGCACGGGCGATTGGGCAGAATGAGTTTTGGAGTGCGGCGACACGTCGCCGCTTACCCACGACACGGTACGTCGCGTCATTCCAAAGCGCGGACATGTCCGCGCACTCCAAATTCTGCTTGCGACAGCCAGTCATTCCGTAAAAATTGTTAATCCTATGAACTGGCCGCACGCACCCACGCATTGGCTGTTCGATCCTGGCATTTACATGGTCACCACCGGCACCTATCAGAAACTTCCCCTTTTGAATTCGCCACAACGGCTGGATTTTGTTTTTGAGTCTTTATTCACTTGTGCGGCCGAATTCGGCTGGGATTTGCGCGCCTGGGCGTTGTTGGCCAATCATTGTCATTTCGTGGCGCAATCACCATCCGATCCGGGCACGCTGTGCAAATTCCTCGGCAAACTTCACATGCAAACCGCCAAACAAATCAACCTCTGGGACAATGCGCCGGGACGAAAAGTGTGGTTCCAATTCTGGGACAGCCACATCACCTTTGAGCGGTCGTATCTGGCTCGGCTGAATTATGTTCATTACAACCCGGCCCGGCACGGCGTCGTGCCGCTGGCGGAAAATTACAAATGGTGCTCGGCCTCCTGGTTTGCGCGGAACGCCTCGCCCGCATTTGTGGACACCGTGAAAAATTTTAAAACCGACCACATGGAAGTGCCGGATAATTTTTGATTTGGAGGGCGGCAACATGTTGCCGCTTTCCCACGACGCGACATGTCGCGTCGTTCCAAAGCGCGGACATGTCCGCGCACTCCAAAGTTGCCGACCGTGTTACCTCAAGTTGAAAACGTAAATTTCGGAGGGCGGAGCGCTGCGACGCCCTAACTGGCCTGAAATATGGAGCTCGTGTAACTGCCCCTCCGAAATTTACCGGTCCCGCTTCAACAAAAATTCCGCCAAGGCTTCAAGCGCGACGGCTTTGGTCCTGAATGCTTTCAAAGCGGCGAAGGCTTTGGCCGTCAGTTGTTCCGCAATCTTTCGCGATTTTTCCAGGCCCACAATCGCCGGGTAGGTCGCCTTTTGCTCGGCCACGTCCTTGCCCGCCGTCTTGCCGAGCTGTTCACTGGTCTGTGTCACGTCCAGAATGTCGTCAATCACCTGGAACGCGAGCCCGACGTGATAGCCGAAATCCGTCAGCGCTCTGAACTGCGCCGTCGTGCAATTGGCGCTCATGCCGCCCAGCCGCACGGAACAGCACAGCAACGCGGACGTTTTGCGCTCGTGAATGTATTTCAAATCCGTGACGGAAAGTTTTTTGCCTTCGCCTTCCAAATCCGCGACCTGACCGGCGACGAGTTGCAGCGAGCCGGCGGCCGTCGCGATTTCCAGAATGATCGTCTGGTGCGAATAGCGCGGCCAGCCTTTGGCCTGCGCGGCAATTTCAAACGCCTGCGTCAACAGCGCGTCGCCCGCCAGCACGGCGATGCCTTCGCCGAACACCTTGTGGTTGGTCGGCTTGCCGCGGCGGAAATCGTCGTTGTCCATCGCCGGCAGATCGTCGTGGATGAGCGAGTAGGTGTGGATGCACTCGACAGCGCACGCCAGCGGCAGGGCGTCGGCTTCGCGTCCGCCGCAGGCGGCAGCCGCCGCGAGGCAAAGCGCGGGGCGCATCCGCTTGCCGCCGGCGAAGAGCGAATAGCGCATGGCTTTGTGGATGGTCGCGGGCCGGGTTTTGTCGCTGGGCAGGAATTTATCGAGCGCGGCGTTGACGGTTTTGGTGCGTGTGGCCAGAAATTGCTGCAAATCGAATTGGGTCTTTGCGGACATGACGGTTTGTTTTAGAAAACGCCCCCAATGGGCGCAAGTTTTAAGGGGATTTTATTTGCAGCGGTGCTCTGTGAACGCCGGTGAAATCGATGGCGACGGTCGCAAACCCCGAAAGCTTTCGGGGCGGGCCGCCGCCACAACCCGATAATGCCCGCTTTCGATCACCCGGGCGGGGACATATCGCTTTTCAAAACCACGAAAAAAGTGCAGCCCTGACCGGGCGGGCTTTTCACTCCAATGTGTCCGCCATGTGACACAGTGATTTCCCTGGCGATGGATAGTCCCAATCCAGCCCCGGACTGGGACTGTCCGGGCACACGGAAAAACCGGTCAAAAATCCGGCTGTGATATTCTTCCGGAATGCCGGGGCCCTGGTCGGTGACGTTGAATTCAACGGCATTCTCTTTAACCAGCTTGGCCCCCAGAATAATCTCGCCGTTAGCGGGTGAATGCTTGATGGCATTGGAGAGGAGGTTGGTGAAAACGTGATTGATGCGTTGCCGATCTACCGGGACGGCGGGCAAATCCGGTTCAATCATGAAGTTCACATTCAAACCCTTGGCTGAAAATTTGTTGGCCATTTCCTGCATTACTCCGGTCAGCAATTCGGCCGGGGCAACCGGCTCTTTGCGCAAGCCGTCGTTCCCTTCCTCCAATCGGGCGAGATCGAGCAGGTCGTTCAAAATCCGCAACAGCCGTTCCGTGTCGTTCCGGGCCGCCTGAAGCAATTCGTTCTGCTTGGGCGTAAGCGCCCCGAAGGTTTTTTCGAGCAAAATGTGCAGCACCATCCGCACACTGGTCAGCGGACTTTTTATTTCGTGGCTGACCGTTGCGACAAGATCGGTTTTGGTGGCATCCAGCAGGCGGAAGCGGGTGACGTCGTACAAAACCACCGCCACTCCGAACAGCGCGTCTTCCTTGTTTCGCATGGCCAGGACGCGCGGCAAAAAAAACTCGTCCTCGCCGTCGATTCGATAAGTGATGACTTCTTTGAAACTGTCCGGGAGAAAATTTTCGCCGCTGGCGAGAGTATCCCGGGCGATGGCCTGCAGCCGGTCGGGCAATTGATCCTCCAGGTGGAGGTCGGATGCCAGACCATCCGCCGCCGGGTTTTTCAATTCGATGCGCCCTTCCTTGTCCAAAACAAAAATCGGGTCCGGAAACGAAGCGAGCGTCGCTTCCATCGTGCGATGGAGGCGGACGATTTTCTCCGTGGTGCTTTGGCGGTATTCCTGAAGTTGGGCCGCCATTTTGTTGAACGCGAGGGCCAGTTCCCCCAGTTCGTCCTGTGTCGTAACCGGCACGGGTTGATCCAGCCGGCCCTCGCCCAATTCGCGTGTCGCCCGGGTCAACAATTGAATCGGCTCCAAAATCGAGCGGCCAAGTTGATAACCGGCATAGGCGGAAAAAAGCAGCGCGAGAACCATGCCGAAAATCATGAAACGCGTGACCTCCTGGGTGATTTTCCGGATGTTCTGGCTGGTCGCCAGCATGGCCTTGTGGTTCAGATCGTGGATGTTCTGCAGCAGCAGGTTTATCGCTTGCCCGCTCGGCACAACGTCCTGTTCATACACCTGACGTTGGTTTTCCGGGCTGTCAATGACGTTGATTCTGTCAACCGCCTTGAGAAAGGCCTGGAAATTGGTCGCCACATTCAGGCTCAAGTCCTTTTCCCCGGGCAGCGTGCTGGCCTTGAGCAGTAAGTCGAGGTTGGTCTCAAAATGTTTCCGGTATTCCAGCAAGGCATTTTTGTTGCTGACGCGGGGTCCGGCGATCACCCACGACACCTCCCGGTCCATTCCCGCCAGGGCCAGGCTCATCGCCGATGCCGCGGTGAAACTCTGGTAACTGTTCGTCACGGAGGCGTCAACGACATTGGCCAGGCGGGCAAAGAGCACGATGGCATAAGCGCCGACAGCCAGCAGAATGACCACGAACGGCGTCAGGTAAAGAAACAATCGGGTGCGCAACATGGTGCGGGAACAGGTTATCCGTCCTGAACGTGCGGGGCACGGGATATTTCCTTCTTTTTACGATGCAGCGTGTCCCGGGTGATGCCCAAAATCCTTGCAGCTTCAGTCATCGTGGACGACTGTTTCATCACGCGGGCGATATGTTCGGTTTCGATTTCCCTCAGGGACACTTTCGCGCCGATTTGAACTCCCGGTGCCGGCGTCTGCGGAGAATTTGGGAAAATTTTTTCCGGCAAATCCAGCAGATGAATTTCGTTGGTATCGGCCAGAATGACGGCCCGTTCAACAACGTTGCGCAATTCGCGCAGGTTGCCCGGCCAGGCATATTGTCGCAGGACCGCTTCCGCCTCCTTGGAAAAGCCTTTGAGATGTTTGCCGCATTGCCTTGAGAAAAACTGAAGGTAACGCTCCGCGATTTTCAGCAAGTCGCCCGGGCGCTCCCGCAGGGGCGGAATCTGGACGGCAATAACATGGAGCCGGTAATACAAATCATCCCGGAAACGCCTTTCCTGGACGGCTTTGTCAAGATTCCGGTTCGTCGCGGAAATCACCCGCACGTTGGCGTGGCGCGTCTTGGCTTCCCCGACGCGTTCATATTCCTTCTCCTGCAACAGCCGGAGCAGCTTGGGTTGTATCTCCAGCGGTAATTCCCCGATTTCGTCGAGAAACAGCGTGCCGCCATCCGCCAGCGCGACCTTGCCCACCTTGTCGCTCACCGCGCCGGTGAAAGCGCCCCGGGCATGGCCGAATAATTCGCTCTCCAGTAACTCCCGTGACAGGCTCGGGCAATTCACCGTTACGAAAGCGTTGTCTTTTTGCGGGCTCTTTTCATGCAGCGCACGGGCCACAATCGATTTGCCCGTGCCGCTTTCGCCCAGCAGCAGAATGGTTGCGGGGGTCGCGGCGGCCTTGAACGCCAGATCGAGCGCCTTTTGCATCGCCGGCTCGCAAGTGGTCAGGTCGGCCGTCAGGGTGTCGTCCGAAATGCGGGACTCCAGTTCCGCCACGCGCCGCCGGAGCTTGCGGGCCTGGATCAACCGGTCCATCACCTGCCGGACTTGTTCGGGCGTGAACGGTTTGGGGATGTAATCCACCGCGCCGCGCCGCATCGCCTCCACCGCCGTTTCAATCGAGGCATAGGCGGTGCACACGATCACCTCCAATTCCGGATTGATCTGCAACAACTCGGGCAGCAAATCCAGCCCGTTTTCCTGGTTCAATTTTAAATCCAGGAACACGATGTCGAACGTGTCGTTTTCAAGCAACTGCCGCGCGGCGGCGCCATTATCCACGCTCACCGTTTCGTGCCCCATCGCTTCGAGCACGACAACCATTATCCGGCGGATATTTTCCTCGTCGTCAACGATCAGTATTCGCATCGGACTACCTGCCTTTTGAGGCTGCATAACAGCCATGATAATTGACTGGCACGTAAAAAGCGAGAGGGTTTCTTCACTCGATACCCGGCGCCGAACTGAATTGGTTTGGTGTCCCGTCCCGCTTTGTGGGACGGTCCCTTTGGCACATCCATGGATTTCCGCGTGGCGGACCGTGCGGGGATTTGTTCAAATCAACCGCGCTCGATTTCATGAAACAAACGGGCAATGAAAGATTTGACGCCTTGGCACTCCGGCAATTCGGGGAGGCGCTCCTCACCGCCTCCGGACTTGCGGACGACCGCGCCCGCGACGTGGCGGAAGTGTTGCTCGAGGGTGACCTGCTCGGCCACACCACTCACGGCTTCGCCCTGCTGCCCGCCTACCTCAAGGCGCTCAAGGACGACACGATGGAAAAACGCGGCGAGCCGACCGTCGTGGCGGACCACGGCGCGGCGCTCACGTGGGACGGAGGTTACCTGCCCGGACCGTGGCTCGTGCGGCGTGCTATCCACACGGCTCAAAAACGTTTGGCCAAACATCCGGTCACGACCGTTATCATCCGCCGCAGCCACCACATTGGCTGTCTTCAGGCTTACCTCAAACCGGTCACCGACGCGGGTTGTTTCATTTTGCTGACCTGCTCCGACCCGCAGTCCCGCACCGTTACGCCGCACGGCGGCACGGCGCCGCGTTACAGTCCGAATCCGCTTGCCGTCGGCATTCCAACCGGCGGCGAACCGGTGCTCATTGACATCAGCACGGCCTCGACCGCAAATGCGCTTTGTCAACGGCTGGCGGCGGTGGGCGAACGTTTGCCCGGGCCGTGGCTCGTGGACCGCGACGGCCAACCGACGGATGATCCGCAGGTGCTTTTCAACAATCGCGGCGGGGCCATCCTGCCGCTGGGTGGAACGGATTTGGGTTACAAAGGATTTGCCTTGGGCCTGTTCGTCGAAGCGCTCACCAACGCGCTGGGCGGTCATGGCCGCGCCGACGGCGAAATGCGCTGGGGTGCTTCAGTTTTTTTGCAGCTCATCAATCCGGAACAATTTGGCGGACGTGACGCCTTTCTGCGCGAGACCGGTTTCTTCGCCCAATTCTGCGCCGAAACACCCGTGCCGGCGGGCAAACCGCCCGTGCGATTGCCCGGTCACGCCGCGCTCGCCCGTCGCGCGGACCAACTCGCCCACGGTATCCAACTGCATCCTACCATCCTGCCCGCATTGATGCCTTGGGCGGAAACGTTGAAGGTGAAGCCACCACCAAGCGTTTGAAAAATCCGCTTTACGGACTACGAAACGGCCACTGGGTTCAAGCCGTCGTTAACGCTTTCGGCGGCATGGGCACCGGGCTGTCGTGCGCGGGCATGGGCGGATAATCCGGCAGCGGGATGTCCGGCACAAGACCGGCAATCTCCACCGTCTTGCCGCTAAGGAATGAATGGTTCGCTGCGATGCCGGTGAGAATCGAGTAAGCTCCCGCCCGCTGGTCGGCGGCGTGCAGATATTTGTCCTCGTGTTTCCCGGGAACGAACAGGTCGCGCAGCATTAATTCATCTCCGCCGGCGTGGTCTTCGATAACCTGCGACGTGGCAATTTCGTATGCCGGTGCGCGCAGGGGGAAGATGCGGATGGTGGTGCCAGTGCCCTTGATAGCGCCGGGCACCGACCCGTTTTTGTCCAGGGAAACCTTCTCCTCCATCTTGTGTTCGAGCCGGCCCCTGGTGCCATTGAAGGCGATGAAGTAGCCTTCCCAACCGTTGAAGGCGTTGAGTGAATAACTCATCGTGGCGCCGGTGTTGTAGCGCACGAGCACGTTCATCGTGTCCTCGATGTCAATGTCCGGCCGGAAGACGCAGCGGTCGCGGAAATAGCCGTCGTATTTTTCCTGATCGAGATACAATTCCTTGAACCGGGCGTTCTTCGTGAGGTCGAGAAGGAACGTGCATTTGTCCTTTTCCGGGCATGTGAGACAGCGTTCGTGATAACCTTGCAGGCCGAGGCGTTTGACCATCGTTGGCGTGTAGAACTCCCGCTTGCCGGTGGCCGTCACCGAGACCGGCACGGCGGAGAGCCACCAGTTCACCAGGTCGAAGTGGTGCGTCGCCTTGTGCACCATCAGTCCGCCGGAGTCGGCCTTGTGGCTGTGCCAGCGGCGGAAATAATCCGCGCCGTGGCTCGTGTTCAGCAGCCAGTGGAAATCCACCGACAACACCTCGCCGATGACGCCGCTCATGAGCAGGTCCTTCACCTGGGTGCGGGTCGGGGAATAACGGTAGTTGAAATTGACCGTGAGCCGGCGGCCGGTCTTGCGTTGCGCGTCGAGGATGGCGCGGCATTTCTTCTCGTCGGTGGTCATCGGTTTTTCGGTCATCACGTCGTAACCCAGTTCCATTGCGCGGATGAGGTACTGGTTGTGCGTGCCGTCCTTGGTGGTGACGATCACCACGTCGGGCTTTGTCTCGCGGAGCATGCGGTCGAAGTCCGCCGCCGGATAGACCGGCACCTCCGCACCGCTCAGCTCCCGGGCCTTTTGCTGCGCGAGTTTGAGCCGGCCTTCGTTGAGGTCGCAGTAGCCGACCATCTCGCAATATTCGGCATGGGTTTTCAGCACCGCGGTGCGATAGATATCGGACCGGTCGCCGACGCCAACCAGCGCATAGCGCATTTTGCGGGCGGGGGGCGCGGCAGCCGGTCCGGATTGCGCGAGCAACCCCGGCGCGGCCAGCAGCGCTGTTCCGGCGACGGCGGTCGTCGTGATGAATTCACGGCGGGAGACGGGTTGGACTTGGCTTGATGACAAATTTTTCATGGGCGCTTGTTATTTTGCTGGTTGATGGTTGAAAACCAAGAATTACGCGACAGCGGATTCATTGCAAGTGCTAACCGGCAGCGGGGGAATGCAGAAAACATCGAACATTCAACATCGAACGCCCAACATCCAATGGAAGTACAAGAACAAGGCTTGTTGCATCCCGCCTTCGTTTCACTTCGGCACGGTAAAAAATTCGTGTCCATTCGTGTCCATCCTCCTTCGCAGTATTGCTACGGAGGACAGGTCCGTGCTTAAATCTCCGCGAGATTTATGGAATACGAAGCGGTCATCGGGCTGGAAACCCACGTCCAGCTCAAGACGAAATCGAAGATGTGGTGCGGCTGCGCCAACGCGTTCGGCGCGCCGCCCAACACCAACGTCTGCCCCGTCTGTCTTGGCCTGCCCGGCGTCTTGCCCGTGCCCAACGACGAGGCACTGCACCTGACGGTGCTCACCGGCTTTCTGCTGAACTGCGAAATTCCCCGCTTCGCCAAGTTCGACCGGAAGAGTTATTTCTACCCGGACATGCCGAAGAATTACCAAATCACACAATACGACAAGCCGTCCACGGCGAACGGCCACGTCGAATTCGAATTCAACGGCGGGTTGTCGCACGTGCGCATCACCCGCGCCCACCTGGAGGAGGACGTGGGCAAGAGCACACATTTCGAGCGCAACAGCGGGGTGGACTTCAACCGCGCCGGCGTGCCGCTCATGGAAATCGTTTCCGAACCGGACATCACCAGCGCTGACATGGCCTATGAATATCTCAACGCGCTCAAGGACATCCTCGTTTACGGCGGCGTGAGCGATTGCGACATGGAAAAAGGGATGGTGCGGTGCGACGTGAACGTGAGCGTGCGGCCCAAGGGCACGAAGGAACTCGGCGCGAAGATTGAAATCAAGAACATGAACAGTTTTTCGGGCGTGCGCCGCGCGCTCGAGTATGAAATTCCGCGCCAGATCGCGGTGCTGAAAAAGGGCGGCAAGCTGATTCAATCCACGCGCCGCTGGGACGATGACGCCGGTATCACGGACGAGATGCGGACCAAGGAGCACGCGCACGATTACCGGTATTTCCCCGACCCCGACCTGATGCCGCAGGCGCCGACGGACGCTTGGCTGGCGGAGGTGAAAGCGCGCGTGGTGGAACTGCCGCTGGCTCGCAAGCAGCGGTTCATGAAGGATTACGGTCTGCCCGCTTCCGACGCCCAGACATTCGTGTGGGACGCGCGACTCGGAGATTTTTTTGAAAGGTGCGCCAAAGAATTGCTTTCGAGTAATTTTCAACAAGACAAGAATTTACGTCTGTTCAAGACGATAGCTAATTTACTTATCAATAACCTGAAGGCTCTGGTGGCCTTGGATGATGCGCTTTCGGGAATTCAATCCAATTACGAATTCAAAGAAGATCCATTTTTTGGAAAGGGTGATCTGAAATTTAGGGCAGATGCAATCGTTGAATTGGTTCTTTTGGTTGAAGCAAAAACCATCAGCATTTCGGTCGCGCAGCAAACTGTTCTTCCAGAAATGTACAAAACCGGCAAATCTCCGGCGGCCATCGTCAAAGAAAAAGGCCTCGCTCAGGTAAGCGACACCGGGACGATTGAAAAATTCTGCGAAGAGGCGATTGCGGCGAATCCCGGACCGGTGGCGGATTTCAAGTCCGGCAAGGCCGCGGCGCTGAATTTTCTCAAGGGCCAGGTGATGAAGCTGAGCAAGGGCAAGGCGAACCCGGCGCTCGCCGGCGAAATTCTGGAAAAGAAGTTGAAGGGTTGATTTTCACCGGCACCCGGAATTTCAAGCGTTCCAGCCACGAAATCCGAATTTGAAATCGCCGCTTCATAAATGCTTCAACCCCGAATTACTCCCGATTCAATCTGATGGGAGCTGTGCGTTTGGATGCACACCTGTGCAATTGATTGCACACCCGCTGGAATCGTTGGATAATCCGGCGCAACCCAAAAAAAAATTGGCAAAATGAAGTTTCGGTGGCGCATTTTCCTTCTGGGAACAGCTCTTCTGGCGCCGGCGCCGGCAGGCCTCGGCCAGAGCGCTTCTGATTGGCGCGTTTACAAGGTGGACGACGGGTTGCATCAATCCGCCTGCGTTTCCGTGTCGGTCGCGCCGAACGGAAAGGTCCTGGCCGTCCACGTCAACCGCACATTCGTCACCGAGCTGGATGGCTACAACGTCACCCCGGTAGCCCTGCCGGAACCGGCCGAGGAAGCCGCCGAAAGTCCACGCGGCCAGCTTTGGGTGACCGTCCGGAACGGCCTGCTGCAGGAGGTCAACCCGGACACCTGGGTGACGCATCCGCTGCCGGAAATGGCCGCCGCGCCCAAAATTCTCGCTCTGCTCTGCCCGGCCCGCCCAAGTCAGGTTTTGTTTTTGCGCGACGATCAGCTGATGGAATGCAACGTGGAAAATCCAAAACAGTCCCAAATCCAGGTATTGCTCCGCTGCGATCGGACACGCCTCGGAAAATTCACGGACATGGTGATGGCGCGTGACGGCGGACTGTGGATCGTCGGCGAGCGGGGCTTGGGCAAAGTGTCGAAACTCGACAACGCCTGGTGGAGCGATTACCTCCCGCCGGAATCGCTGCAAATCCAAAACCTGCGCGAGCCGCGCGAGGATGACGAAGGCGGCGTCACCGTCGTCGCCGAATCCATCGCCGGCGGACACACCGTCGTGGCGCGTTTCGACGGCACCGGCTGGACGGCGCCGCCGGCCGGCGTGGAAAAAATCCGGAGCGCGTGGCGGAGCGGCAACAAGGCATTTTGGGTTCTGACATCGGATGCCCTGCTTCGGCAGGCGCCGGGAGAGGCCAAGCTGACGGAGGATCAGGATGTTTCCGCCCGCCGGTATTACGACATGGCGATGGAACCCGGCGGCACCTTCTGGCTGGCCACTTCAGCCGGCTTGTTTCATTACGCCCCGCCCCTCTGGCGCAACCCCCGCCCACTCCAGCAGCTCAATTCCCTGGTTCACTGCCTCACGGAGGACGACACCGGCCGGCTTTGGTTTGTAGCCGACGGCCGGCTGCACTCGCTCCAGGGCGAAACGCACCGCGAGTTCGCGCCGCCGGAACCCGCGACGCGCGACGCGCAGTCCATCCGCGCGCTGTTTCCGCTCAAGGACGGGACCCTGTTGCTGGACGCGGCTGAAAATTCGCTCCGGTTCAATCCAGATACAAGCGCATTCAGCCCCGGGTTCCAACTCCGGAACGGTGTCCGGCACGTGAAGCCGCTGGGCCTGCTGCGGGACGGCAGTCTCGCTGTCCAAAGCTGGAATTCCGAAGCCGCCACCGGGAAATTAACCATGTGTTATTTCGACCGGTTCGACGGAGACCAATACCAACCGCTGTCCGACCCACTGCCCGACCCGGACGCGGTCGGCGTTTGCTCCACCCTGTTCGCCGCGCGCAACGGGGATCTCTGGTTGAGCGGCGACAAGGGCATGGCCTGGTATCACGAGAAAAAGTGGCAGGCGTTCCCGGTTTCGAACCGCGCTGTGCCCGACGTGGTCCTTTACTTTGCGGAACTGACCGACGGGCGGATTTGGTGCGCCACACAGAACGAGCTTTGGGAATTCAACGGGCACAACTGGTCGTCCATGCACGCCAGCTTCGACCACATCAACGACCTCCAGTGCGCCCGCGACGGCAACGTGTGGGTGGCCGATGACGCCGGCGTCCATCGGTACTTCCAGAAAGTCTGGATCGAGAACAACCGGGAAGACGGGCTGCCCGACGCCACCGTGCATGACATTTTTGAGGACCAGCACGGGAACATCTGGGCCGGCACGCCGCACGGGTTGAGCCGGTTCCATCCCGAAGCCGACCCGGACCCGCCGTGCACGTTCATTGAAAAGCCGGCTGACCGGGAATTGCGCGTCCGCGAGGGCGACCCCATTTCGCTCGCGTTCAGCGGGCAGGACAAATGGAAGTTCACGTCCCGGGACCGGCTGCTTTACTCCTACAAACTGGATTACCGCGACTGGTCATCCTTCACGGAGGCGCACGCTTTTTCCTTCTCCGACCTGCCTGCCGGCCGGCATGTCTGCCAGGCGCGCACCATGGACCGCAACGGGAACATCGACCCCAAGCCGGCGCTGGTTGAATTTGTGGTGACCCTGCCATGGTACCGGGAAATCCGGCTGGTCCTCATCGCGCTGGCCGGCGCGGCGGTGGCGCTGTTCTTCGCCGCGCTGGCGTTCAACCGCCACCGGCAACTGCTCCGCAGCTATGCCGAGGTGGAAAAGAAGGTCGCCGAGCGCACGCGCGAACTGGAAGCCGCCAGCCGCGAACTGCTGCACAGCCAGAAGATGAACGCCCTGGGCACGCTCGCCGCCGGCATCGCGCACGATTTCAACAACATCCTCTCCATCATCAAAGGGTCCGCCCAGCTCATCGAGGAGAACCCGGACAATCCGCAGAAAATCCGCACGCGCGTGGACCGCATCAAGACCGTGGTGGAACAGGGCGCGGGCATCGTGAACGCCATGCTCGGCTTCAGTGGCGGCGCCGGCGAACAGCCCGGCCCCTGTGATCTCAACGTCGTTGTGGCGGACACGCTCAAACTGCTCGGCGACCGTTTCCTGCGCGAAGTGGAGGTGAAATTTGAACCCACGCCGGACCTGCCCGAAGCGTGGGCCTCGAAAAATTTCATCCAGCAGATCCTGCTGAACTTCATCTTCAACGGCGCCGAGGCCATGACCACACGCAAACAACTCATCCTCGCCACGCAAAAGCTGGAGCGGCTGCCCGGCGGCCTGGTGCTGACGCCATCGGCGGCGGCCGCTCATGTTGCGGTTTCCGTGCGTGATTTCGGCTGCGGCATTCCGCCCGAAAACCTGTCGCGCATTTTTGAGCCGTTTTTCACGACCAAGGCGCTGTCCACCCGGCGCGGGACGGGTCTGGGCCTTTCGATGGCCTATGAGCTGGCCAAAAAAATGGAGGCCGGCATCGCTGTGGAATCGATTGTGGGCCAGGGCAGCACGCTTACACTCATCCTGCCGGTGCGGGAATTGCCACCGGAAGCAAAGGCATGAACATTCAACATTCAATGTTTCCACTCATCCCATGAATCCACCCATCATCCTGATTGTTGAAGACGACGATCTGCAGTACGAAATCTACGAGGAAGCGCTGGCAAAGTACAAACTCGTGCGCGTGAAAAACGGCAGCGAGGCGCTGGCGCGTATCCCGCACCAGCCACCGGACGTTTTCATCCTCGATCACGTGCTGGCGGAAGGCGAACTCGGACTGGATTTTCTGCCGGAGTTCAAGGAACTGCTGCCGCATGTGCCTATCATCATCGTCTCCGGCGCGCTGGAGGTGCGCCAGCAGATGGCGGCCTTGCAGGGCCCGCGCCGCGCGCACTACTGCCTGCCCAAACCGGTGGATGTCCATGCCCTCCGGCGCACCGTGGAAACCGCGCTGCACGAGTGCGGCGAAACCGAGGTGGTCCGGCAGTTTGAAGCACTGGAACGCTCGCGCCGTGTGGACGCGCAGGAATTGTTCAGCCGTTCCACCGACCGCCTCACCCGCCAGAACCACATCGTCGAACGCCTGGGGAAAACCAGGGAACGCCCGAACATCTCGGCGCTCGCCCGCGAATTCAAGGTGGCCCGCCGCACGGTCATCCGCGACCTGCAGGAATTGATCCGCCGTGGCCAGCTCCCGCCGGAGGTCTATCCCGAATGGGAGAATCCACCGCTGGAAGATCAGGCCTGACTTTATCGCCGGCGAAATTTTGGAGCAGAAGCTGAGGTAACACCCGCCTCTGGCGGGTTCAATGCGGCGTCCCGCCGCATTGCACGGCAAATGGACAAAGTTTCTTTGTCGCTGTCATTACTAACTAGCGGGCAACACTTTGTGTCCGTTTGTTTCGGGCGCGACGCCCGAAACCACCCGCAGGACGCGGGTGCTACATTATTTTTCATCCACCTTCTTCACCTCCACGGCATAGACCTGGCTTTTGCCGCTCAGGTTGGAGCGGAAGATGACCCATTTCCCATCCGGCGAAAACCTGGCATTGGGTTCCAGCGCGTAATCGTGTTTCGCCATGTTCACCAACCGCCCGGCTTTGAAGACGCCGGTTCGAATGAGATTGGTCTCATCAATGTTCGTCCCGGTGATGTCCGGCACAAGTTCCGGGTGGAACAGGTAAATCCATTTGCCGCATTCAGCATGGGCGACCATGCCGGCCCCACTGCCGTCGCCACAGAACAGTTTTCCATCGGGTGATACATTGAAATGCACCGACCATTCGTCGCGCTGGAGATGATGCCACTTCCTTTGGCCGGTCATGACGTTGTAACCCGCCACCCAGAAATCCTCGCCGCGCGGCGTTTGCAGGTCATACCAGATGGTCTGGCCGTCGGCGCCCCAGAATTCGTGTCCGGCAATTTCCATGGCCAGGGTGCGTTTGTGGATGTTCGTCAGCCCGGTCCCATCCGAACGAATCAGCCAGATGCGGTCCACCTTTTGCCACGGCCCTTCGTGGCAGAACATGAGCAGGTCCGGGTCGGTGGGCGAAAACACGAGATGATTGAGCCAGTCGTTGCAACGGTTGTACTTCTTGATTTCACCGGTCTGGATATTGAGGAAGAAGAGTTCCATCGGCAGATGTTCGTCAAACCGGTCTTCAATGTTTCTGGACTTGCTCCGGGGTTGGCCGGTCATCAACCGGTTGGGACCTAAATCCACGTTTTCTTCGTTGGTCGCCGAACTGTTCGGGCCGGTGATGGTTCCCGCCAGCAAGGTCTCGTCCGCGTTGACGGCAGACACCGAACCGCCTGACGGCAGTTTGGCGATTTCACGTGTGGCCTTGGTGTCGGGGTCGGTCGCGTAAACCACGCCGCTCCGGCTGTAATAAACCCGTCCGGTCTTGTGACCAACCATGATGATTTGGGCGCGACCGTCCACGACTTTTTCAATGGTTCGTGTTTTCAGGTTGATGGCCGAGATGCCGGTCGGCGTGCTGATGGCCATCTTTTGCCCGTCAGGCGTGAAGGCATTGAGATTGAAATACAGGCTTTGGCTGCCCGGTTCGCGCGAAAGCTGGATGACCCGATGGCCGGTGTCGGGGTCAATCCATTCGGTCGTCGAATTAGTCGTCACCTCCGCCCGCGCCTGCAGAACGAACGCGCAAACGGCAGGCATCAAAATGGAGCAAAATCGTTTTAGAAGAGGCGTGTTCAAAGTTGTTTGCGGGCTCATTTCTCCCATCTTTGACGCGGGAAGGCAATCCAAGGTTAAACCTGAAACCTCCGGTCAGTGATGGGTATGTTTCAGCAGCCAGATCAGCCGCCAGAGCATGCCAACGATGACACAAAACCCGATATACGGACCGGCGATGCTGATGATCCGGATAATCCGTTCCCGGGCTTGTTCGACACGGGGATTGTAGTGGCTGAACTGAAACGACAGCAGGGCAATCATCAGCTCATCGGCGGTTTTATAGCGCGCGTGCGGATTGGTTCGACAGGCGTTCAGGACTATTTTGTTAAATTGAACCAAGTCCCGGTCCTCGGCATTGTCCGCCAGCGGCGGCAATTCCGGATATCCATTGCGGTCCTTGCCCGTGCTGATTTCGTAAAGGACCTTGCCGAGTGAATAAATGTCCGCTTGGGGCGACCCGGCGCCCTCTGGCGCGATAAATCCTTCCGTGCCCACTCGCGTGCCGGGTTCGAACGGTTCCGACACCAACCCCGCGTCCGCCAGTTTGGGAAAGCCGTTCACAAAAATGATGTTGGACGGCTTCACGTCGCGATGAATCAGCCCGTTCCGGTGCAGGTACCCCAGAGCCGACGCGATGGCCGCGCCCAGCCGGATGCATTCGCCGATGGGCAGGCGCCGGCGTTGCCGCTGGTCGTAGGCCAGCGTCCGGGGTACGTATTGGTCCGGAACGATGATCTGGCCGGTGTTGACGTCATCGCTGAGTTCCATGACGTAATAAAAATAGCTGGCGGTATCGTTGCACCCCACCTGGAGGATATCCATCAGTCCGTCGTGCCACCGTGAAACCGGCTCGAATTTCAGCACGCCGTTGAATTCGCGCTCGAAAGTCCGGCGTTGCCCGAACACCCGCGCGTGCACCACCTTAACCGCGCGACACATGCCCAGAACGTTCCGGGCCAGCCACACCTCGCCGCTGCCGCCGCCGCCAATGACCCGGATGAGTTCGTGGTCGGGCACGACGGGCGGGACCGGAGGCGTGGCGGGCGCAGCCGTTTGTTCACGAGTTGGATTGGGAGATTCAGTCATGATGACAATTCCGGTTTGATGAGATTTAATCCCATTGTTTTTCCAGCCGGCGCACTTCCTTTTTGAGCCGTGCCGAAATGCGGTATTTGACCAGATAAACCAGTCCCACATTGACGCCCAGCGCCCGGGCCACGTCCCGCACCGGTGTTTGCCGGAGCACGTATAAATCGAAGATTTGATAGTGTTCCTCCCTGACACTGCGCTTGATGGTTTCCAGCGCCGCCTTCAACAGGTTGGCCTGCCACTCCTCTTCCCAGACGGATTCCACGGCTTCGCCGGCCGGGTCGGGAACCTCCGCCACGTCCGGCCGCGGCGGGTCCGCTCCGGGTTGGGAAGCGTCCCCCCAACTGGCGCGGGTGCGTTTGCGCAACTGGTCGGCAATCCGCCAGCGGATGATGTTTCGCAACCAACCCTTGAACGAACCCAGAGTACGGTCCCGCTCGAATTTGTGGATGTCCCGGGCAACGGAAATGATGGTCTCTTGGACTACGTCCTGGGCCTCGGCTTCCGTCAGCCCGGACTTGATGGCAACCGAGTAAATCAACCGCCAGTAGGTGTCGAAGAAATCCTTCCAACTGTCCTGGTCGCCCCGATCTTCGAGCCGGCTTAGGAGGGTGTAACGCGTGGAAATCGTATCTTCCGCCAGCAACGTCATGACACAGCTCATACAACGATAACTCGCAAAAAGCGACGTGTTTCTTTCAAAAGATTTGAAGATTTTCAGCAAGATGACGACCGCCTACCCGCATGCGGGTCTGCCGTCGAAGGCAAGCCAAACTCAAAAAGCTTTGTGCGTTTGTGTCCTGATGGTTACTTTCTCCGGGATGTTTTCATCGGAAATCAATTCGGTTCACTTTGTCGGCATCGGCGGCACGGCGATGGCATCCGCCGCGGTAGCCATGCAGGAAAAAGGGTTCGCCGTCACCGGCTCGGACCAGAATGTTTATCCGCCCATGTCCACGTTCCTCGCTGACCGCAAAATCGAGGCGGTCAACGGTTACGCGGAACGGAACCTGGCGCGCAAGCCGGACCTTGTTGTCATCGGCAACGCCATCCCCCGCGGCAACCCGGAGGCGGAGTTCGTGCTCGACCACAAGCTGCGTTATTGCTCGCTGCCGGAGCTGCTCAGGGAATTTTTCATCCGCGGCAAACGCTCCATTGTCATCGCCGGCACGCACGGCAAGACGACCACGACGGCGCTGCTGGCATGGGTGTTCGAGCATAACAAGCTGAACCCGGGCTTCCTCCTCGGCGGCATCCCGAACAACCTCGGCCAGGGCGCGCGGTTCACGGACAGTGAATGGTTCATCATCGAGGGCGACGAATACGACACGGCGTTTTTCGACAAGCGCAGCAAGTTCGTCCATTACCAGCCGGAGGTCGGCATCATCAACAACCTCGAATTCGATCACGCGGACATTTTTGAAAACCTGGACGCGATCAAAAAAACGTTCTCGCATTTCATCCGGATCATTCCGCGCAACGGCCTGCTGCTCGGCAACGGCGACGATGCGAACCTCGCTCAGCTGCTCAATGTGACCCATTGTCCGGTGAAACGCTTCGGCCTCGGCGAGGACAACGCCGTGCATGCCTTCAACATCCGCTACGGCCCGACGGCGAGCGAGTTCGAAATCCCCAGTTTCAAATTCCACCTGAACCTGATTGGCGAATTCAACGTGCGGAACGCGCTGGCCGTGGTGGCGTGCGCGAAACATTGCGGGCTGAAAAACCATCAGATCCAGTCCGCCTTCGAGACATTCAAGGGCGTGAAACGCCGGATGGAGGTGCGCGGCATTGCGGGCGGCGTGACGGTGCTGGACGACTTTGGTCATCACCCGACGGCGATCCGCGCGACGCTGCGGGCGTTACGCCTGAAATATCCGCACGAGAAAATCTGGGCCATCTTCGAGCCGCGCAGCAACACGACGCGGCGGAACATTTTTCAATCCGAACTGGCAACCGCCTTTGCCGACGCCGATGCCGTTGTGGTTGCGGAAGTTGCGCGGCTGGAACAGATCGCGCCCGAAGAGCGGCTCAATCCCGAAAAATTGATGCAGGACTTGAAGGCCTCGGGCCGGGACGCCACGTATCTACCGGACGCGGATTCAATCGTCGCGCACGTGGCGAAGAAAGTTCAGGGCGGCGACATCGTCGTGGTGTTCAGCAACGGCGGCTTTGGTGGCATTCACGCGAAGCTGCTGGAGCGGCTGGGGCGGAAGTAGACACAGCCTTAATAACGCCGAACCGATTATTCGACTTTGAAATTTTCACGCGCCGCGCCGTTGGACAGGTCAAAGTCCGGCCGGCCGGCCTTCAAGTCGGTGTGCTTGATGACGGCAGTGTTGTTCGGCCCATCCGCCTTGATCACCGCCCCGGCACCGGAAGCGTAAGTCAGATGGTCAACTGACACGTCGCGGCTGTTGAGCAGGCTCATCACCGGGCCACGGGAGTTGACAATCTCGACGTTGTTGAGCGTGATGTCCTGCGCGTCCGTGCAGGCCATGCCGCGTTCGGCGGTGAGGGACACGTTGCGCAGGTGAATGCCGCGAATCGGCATTTCGGGCAGGCCTTGCAGCGCCACCGCCTGGCGTGCGCCACGGCAAATCACGTCCTCGATGTAGATGTCGCGGAACTGCGGCGTCTTTTCGCTGACCGGCACGGTTTCGGCAACGGCGCCTTCGTTGCCCTCGCCCGGCGCTTGGCCGCCGTAATACAGGTTGAATCCGATGGCGTCGGTGACGATATCGGTCATGCGGACGTTGCTGATGTAAATTTTTTCCACCACGCCGCCGCGGCCGCGCGTGCTCTTGAAACGCAGGCCGACATCGGTACCGATGAAGAGGCAATTGTTGACCCGGACATTGCGCACGCCGGCGGACATTTCGCTGCCGATGGTGACGCCGCCGTGGGCGTGATAGACGATGCAATCTTCAATCAGTACGTTCTCGGTGGGCACGCCGATGCGGCGGCCCTCCTCGTTCGCGCCGGATTTCAGACAGATGCCGTCGTCGCCCACGTCGAAACACGAGCCGCGCAGGATGACGTTCCGGCAATTTTCAACGTCCAAGCCGTCACCGTTCTGCGAATACCACGGGTTGCGCACGACGACGCTGCGGAGGGTCAGGTCTTCGCACAAGGTCGGGTTGAGATTCCAGCAGGGTGAATTTTGGAACGTGACGCCTTCGAGCAGGACCCGGCGGCAGTTGACCAGCTTCAACAGGTTCGGACGATTGCGGCCTTCCTTTCCCTCGCGCTCCCTCGCCTCGCGTGATGGCCACCAGATGTTGCCACTTTCCTCCAGAACGCTGTTGGTCGTGGCGAGCAAATGTTTCCATTGAGCTTCGGTCATTTTGGATTTTTTCACCGGACGCCAGGCATCGCCCGAGCCGTCCATCACACCCTTTCCAGTGATGGCAATGTCTTCCAGATTTTCGCCATGGATGGGCGAGGTGGTCACGGTGCGCGGGCGGCCTTTCATATCCAACTGGATTGGCGGATAAAGGCTGTAATCCGGCTGGAACCGGACCAGGGCGCCCTCTTCCAGATGAAGTTCCACATGGCTCTTCAAACCAATCGGGCCGGTCAGCCACAGGCCGGGCGGGAAAATCAACCGCCCGCCACCCTTTTCGGCGAGCGCGGCAATGGCCTTGGCGATGGCTTCCGTGTTGAGCGTCTTGCCATCGGGCACGGCACCGAATTCGGTGATGGTTGCAGTCCGCTTCGGGATTTTTGGTTCCTGCACCCGCGGCATTTCAAACTTCGGCATGGCGGCGGCAGCGGAAAAAGCGCAAGTGAAAAGAAGCAGGAGCGACAAGGCTGAAAAATTTGGTTTCATGGTTCAACAGCATAGGTTTGCGCCGGGTCTGATGCGAGCGGAAAGTGAACGCTGATTTTAACGGCTTCCGTTCATTACACCCCTGCCGGCGGCTACTTACCCGGCGTAGTAACGATCCTAATTTTTAGGCCTGCTTTCGCTGTTTTCTTGAAAACTGCGAAGCATACGTCCATGCTGTGGCACGTAAATTGTGCTATTGAGCGCCGATTCGGAGAAATTGGCGAAAGAAGTATTCGTAAATAACGTGTTCAGGATAGGGACGCCGCGCTGCGGCGTCCGGTCGGCGCAGCGCGCCGACCCTGCCGATAAATGTTGGGGCGCGCGGCACAGGAAAGATGACCATGTCATACCGAGCTTGGTTTCAATGTATCAACCCGGAGTGCGGAGAAACTTATCCGCTGAACTCCATCGTGTACCAATGCAAGCGCTGCCATTCGCTGCTGGAGGTGCAGCACGACCTCAAGGCGCTGAAACGCCGCAGCGCCGCGACTTGGGAAAAGCTTTTTGAAAAGCGGTACATGAGCAATGAATGGCCCTACGGCTCTGGCGTGTGGGGCAAGAAGGAATGGATTTTGCCGGAGATCGCAAACGACGATGTCGTTTCACTTTACGAAGGCGGCACCAATCTTTTCTGGGCCGAACGCTTCGGAAAGATGATCGGGGTAAACGAACTTTGGGTCAAACTCTGCGGCAACACCCACAGCGGCTCGTTCAAAGACCTCGGCATGACTGTGCTCGTGTCGCAGGTCAAACAGATGATTTCCGAAGGCGCGCCCATCAAAGCCGTCGTCTGCGCCTCCACCGGCGACACCTCGGCGGCGCTGGCGACCTATTGTGCCGCGGCCGGCATCCAATCCATCGTGCTCCTCCCGCGCGGAAAAATTTCCGGCGCGCAGCTCATCCAGCCGATTTCGAACGGCGCCCTCGTGCTCTATCTCGACACCGACTTCGATGGCTGCATGCGGCTGGTCCAGGAAATCACCAAGGACGAAACGCTTTACCTGGCGAACTCGATGAATTCGCTGCGGGTTGAAGGCCAGAAGACGGTGGGCATCGAAATTGTCCAGCAGTTCGACTGGCAGGTGCCCGACGTGATGATCATTCCTGGCGGCAACCTCGGCAACGTCTCCGCGCTCGGCAAGGGCCTGATGATGATGAAAGACCTCGGCCTGATTTCCAAGCTGCCGCGCATCGTCGTCGCGCAAGCCGAGCGGGCCAACCCGCTTTACCGTTCGTATCTGAAGAACTTCAAGACGTTCGAGCCGGTCCAAGCACAGAAGACACTGGCCAGCGCCATTCAAATCGGCAATCCGGTGAGCGTTCAGAAGGCGATCCGCACATTGAAACAATTCAACGGCATCGTCGAACAGGCCAACGAGGAGGAGCTGGCCGACGCCGCGGCGCTGGGTGATCGTACCGGGATGTTTAATTGTCCGCACACCGGCGTGGCGCTGGCGGTTTTAATCAAATTGCTCAAGGCCGGCAAGATTGACAAATCCGAGCGCGTCATCGTCATCTCGACAGCTCACGGATTGAAGTTCGTCGAGATGAAGGTGAAGTATCACCAGCGGGAATTGGATTTCCCGTGCCGCCACGCGAACCAGCCGATTGAACTGCCCGCCCGTTTGGATGCGGTGAAAGACGCGCTTCACAAGGCGCTCAAGGAAAGGAGCCGGTTCAATGTCTAAACCCAACAAAGGTAGGGACGCCGCGCCGCGGCGTCCGGTCGGCGCAGCGCGCCGACCCTACCCCCGCATCTGGGGACCGGCGACGCTGGCGATTCACGGCCAGGGCAAACGTCGCAAGGCGCACCACGCCGTTTCCACGCCCATTGTCCACACCTCGAACTACAGCTTCGATTCCACATCCGAAGTCTTCGAGTTCATGAAGGCCAAGGGGCAGGGCCGCGTCATCCGCGAACACGAATACGGCCGCTACGGCAATCCGACCCAGCAGGAGACCGAGCGCAAGCTCGCCGCCATCGAGGGCGCCGAACGGGCCATTCTTTTCTCGACCGGCATGAGCGCGGTCATCCTCACGCTCATGGCCTACATGAAAAAGGACGGCCACATCATTTTCACGAGCGATTGCTACCGGCAGACGCGCGATTTCGCAACCAACCTGCTGAAGAAACTCGGGAATCAAAGCAGCCTGGTTGATCCAACGGCGGCAGCCATCGAAAAGGCCATCCAGCCCAACACGAACATCATTTTCACCGAGCTGCCAACCAATCCCTATCTGCGCGTACTGGACCTGCCGGCCATCGTGAAAGTCGCCCGGCGCCACAAGCTGCTCACGATGATTGACGCGACGCTGGCCACGCCCTTCAACGTCCGTCCGCTGGAACTGGGCGTGGACATCGTCATCCACTCGGCCACGAAATATCTCGGCGGCCATAACGATCTTCTGGCCGGCGTCACTCTGGGCAATCACAAGTTGCTGGAAGACCTGAACAAACTGCAACGGATGATTGGTTCCATTCCGGGGCCGCTCACCTGCTTTCTGCTGGAACGCGGATTGAAAACCTTCGGCCTGCGGATGGAACATCACAATCGCGCGGGACTGGCAGTGGCTCGCTTTCTCGAATCCCATCCAAAAATCAAAAAGGTGTGGTATCCCGGATTGAAGTCACATCCTGATTACCGGCTGGCGAAAAAACAGATGCGCGGCTTCGGCAGCGTCATCAGTTTCCTGGTGAAAGGCGATGACAAGGCGACGCGGCGGTTCATTGATTCGCTGGAACTTTTCCTCATCACGCCCAGTCTGGGCGGTTCCGAGAGTCTCGTCACCCAGATGTCCATGATGTCGTTTTTCGACTATCCGGCTGAATACCGCGAATCCCTCGGCATGGTGGACAATCTTGTGCGCATCGCCCTCGGCTTGGAAGACGTCGAAGACCCGATCGCCGACCTGAAGCAGGCGCTGGCGAAGATTTGAATTTTCAGCGGCGAAGCCAAGAAATAAATCCCAAAGGGATTGAATCATTCAGCCCAAGGTTGACCGCGCAGCGGACTACCTTGGGACATAATCACAATTAAAAACCAAACCCTGAAAGGGTTGATGAAATATATTGTTTTCTTACCCAGGGTAGCTCGTTCCTCGCAACCCTGGGCTGATTGATTTCATCCCTTTGGGATGTTCGGAATGTTCACTGCGATTTTTCCTGTTCTGACTGATTCTGGGTTTCGCCTTCTGCATTCCCGCCTTCGCCCGGCTTCGGCGCGGCAGGCTGTAGCGCCAGTTGTTCCGGCGGCGTGGTGGCCAGGCCGGGTTCGGCGGTGACCGGCGCGGGCGGCCTTTCAACAACAATGCGACGGAGTTCGTCCGCGGCGGGCAAATCTTCCAGACCGCGCAGGCCGAAGTATTCGAGGAACAACGCGGTCGTGCCGTAGGTCGGCGGGCGGCCCACAACCTCGGCGCGGCCAACGGCCTCCACCAATCCGCGTTCCATGAGCGTCTGCATCGTGGCGTCCACGTTCACGCCGCGAATCTGCTCGACCTCGGCGCGCGTGATGGGCTGGCGATACGAGACGATGGCAAGCGTTTCGAGCGCGGGCAGCGAAAGCCGCGGCGGACGCGTCTTCACGCCCACGAGCGCGCGCAACCACGGGCCAAATTCCGGCTGCGTGACAAATTGCCAGGAACCCGCGACGCACGCGAGGCGATAGCTGCGCGCGGCGGTCTCGTGTTCGCGCACCAATTGTCCCAACGCTGCGGTCAGCTCGCTCTCCTTGACTTTGGCCAGCGATTGGGCTGTGGCATCGGCATCTTCGTGTCCGGCAGCGGCGGCGAGCACGTCGCGAAGTTCCTTCACGCTCAGCGGTTTTTGCGCGGAGAACAGCAGCGATTCCAGAATGAGTTTAAGTTCCATGCTAGGATGATTGCGGATTGCGGATTGCGGATTGCAGATTGGTTTCAGCCGTGGCGGGCACAGGTTCGGACACGAATGCAGCGGGCGGTTCAGGTGTCGCCGGAGTTTCGGCTGACGGCGCGGCAAGGCGGATTTCAATTTCGCCGAAAGCTTCCGGTTGCGAGCAAACGAGTTGCCGCAGGCGGATCAATTCCAGCAGCGCCAGAAAGGTGCAGACGACTTCGGAGCGGCTGGCCGCGCGCTCGAACAATTCGGCGAAGCGCATGCTGCCACGCCCGGAAATCACGCGGAGAATGGCCTCGATTTTTTCACTGACGATCCATTTGTCCTCAAAAATGTCGCCCCGGTCTTCACGCCTGGTGAACCGTTGCAGCACGCCATTGACGGCGTTGAGCAAATCGAAAATCGAAACGTCCGGCCGGGGCGGCGGGGCGGTGCTTTCAAATTCGAGTTTGCCGGGCAGACGCGGAAAAATGTTTTCCTGTTCGGCCTCGAGAACCTGCAGGCGGGCGGCGGCGTCCTTGAATTTTTTGTATTCGACGAGCTGACGGATCAATTCCCAGCGCGGGTCTGCGCCTTCCTCCTCGTCTTCCACCTGCACCTGCTGGTCCACGGGCAGCAGTTCGCGGCTCTTGATATACATGAGCGTCGAGGCCATGACGAGGAATTCGCCGGCGATCTCCAGATCGAACTGGCGCATGAGGTCAATGTATTCGATGAACTGCGTGGCGAGCCGCGTGAGGTTGACTTCATAAATGTCCACCTCCTCCTTTTTGATGAGGTAAAGGAGCAAATCGAGCGGGCCTTCGAAGACCTCAAACTGGACTTTGTATTCCGCCATGCGCTGAATGAACTGTGAAAATTCTAAAACGGGTGCAGGACGTTTGCAACGTCGGAACGAAAATGAAAAATACCGTCACGCTTGTCTTTTGGGAAGTTACGGCCCGGTTTTGATTCGTTTGCCACACAGGCACGCCGTTGCGTCGGCGTCCAGACGTTTGTCCGCATCGGCAATCCCGACCGCGCCTTAATCAGCACCAGCCACGTCAAGCGCACTAATTTGAGCGTCCACCTGTTTGACCGGCGCTAAACCCGTTTAACGATGGGATTCAGCAAGAAATTTGAGAATCATCAGCATGCCGTTGCCCTGTTCATTTTCCACTTCAATTTCTGCCGTATCCACAGTGCACACAAGCAAACGCCAGCAATGGCGGCCAAAATCGAGAATCATCAATGGACAATAGAGGAAATGCTATCAGCAACAATCTAACGTACCATGTCCCAATTCGGGACACTGCCAAGTAACAAAGTTGCTTGACTAATTAATTAAACAGTTGCAAAACTTCATTAAACACACGGGTATTTGTGGCAGAAGAAACCGAGATTTAACTATGAGCCGAACCACTGGTCAGGTCTGTCCTGTTTCTGGAGTGTATCGTGCCGTTGGAAGCTGTGGTCATTCGGTTGAGCGGATAATTCCCCAAGGATACATTTTCCCTCCCTGTGAGTACTGCCGGGATAGGATCGGTTTCAAGACCATCACCTGGGTTCTGGTGGTGGAAACTCAACCCAAGTAATCACCCACCCAAATTTCCGACCATCCCGCCCAAGGTGTGGGTCTGTCTTCAACAAAACGACGTTGACGCTCGGCCATTTTTACCAGCCGATTTGTATTCAGAGAAAGACATAGTGTTTGAAATGGCCGTCCTGTTTTTAGGCGCTGACGGAACATTTGCCATTCAACCCCAAGAGTAAATGCTATTTCTGAGTTGACTCCCTTTAACGAATTATCGTTCGTTTCAAAGGGTTCAACCAATTCATAATCACCCTCGTCCTTATGCTTCATACACGCCACCTGAAGCAAGAATCGTGCTAAGAACCGACCGGACTGGGATTTTCAAGTGGCGGAACCTCGGACGATACCACCACCCACATCGTGGCGAACTTGACGGACGGGGCGAATATACCTAATTTATCAGCCGGTTGGTGGTCGTAGCTCAACGGTAGAGTCCAAGCTTGTGGAGCTTGTTGTTGCGGGTTCAAATCCCGTCGGCCACCCCATTTTCACCAGTGCCCACACCAAAGAGAGGGTTCAACGAACACCAATTTTGTTTCTTAAGACCATCATCAACGCAATCAGGCCGCCCAGTAGCAGGCCGATCAACAGAACCGCCAGGAGGATATTAACTTTGCGCCTTTGCAAATCGTGCGGCAGGCGTGGAAATAATAATTTTCCCAAAAATTTGTACATCGGCACCAGCCTCTCAGGGTTTGCAGCCGAATTCAAATCGAATAATCATCGGAGAAAACCTTCACGTTTCGCAATTCCACGAACACCGGTTCGCCCGCTTTCAGCTGCAATTGCTGGAATTGTTCCTTGCTCAACTGCACCGTGAATTGTCCGCCAGTATCGAGCCGCACCAGTTCAAGATTCGCCAGCGGGCCCGCGGCATTGCTGCGAATGACGCGCGCCGCCAGCGTCGCCGGGCCGCCCGGTTCGCGCGTGACGCGAATGTCGTGCGGTCGCACGAAGGCAATGGCGTCCGAGTTGGACTCGCCGGCGGTTTCCGGCACGGCAAATCCGGTGTCGCCAATGACCACTGTGCCGTCGCGCATCCGGCCGCTGAACAGGTTCACGTTGCCGAGAAAATCATAAACGAACGGCGAGGCCGGGTTGTCGTAAATTTCCTCCGGCGTGCCGATTTGCTCGACACGCCCGACGCGTAGAATGGCCACCCGGTCGGCCACTTCCAGCGCCTCTTCCTGATCGTGCGTCACAAAAAGCGTTGTGATGTGGATTTCCTCATGCAATTTGCGCAGCCAGCGGCGCAGTTCCTTCCGCACTTTCGCGTCGAGCGCGCCAAAAGGTTCGTCCAGCAGCAGAACCTTGGGTTCGACTGCCAGCGCGCGGGCCAGTGAAATGCGCTGGCGCTGGCCGCCGGAGAGTTGCGACGGAAACCGTTTGGCGAGCGGCTCGAGCTGGATGAGCTTCAACAGTTTTTCCACACGCGCACGGATTTCGGCTTCGCCCGGCCGGGTTGCACGCGGACGGACCCGCAAGCCGAACGCGATGTTTTCAAAGACGTTCAAGTGCCGGAACAACGCATAATGCTGAAACGCGAAACCGGCCTTGCGCTCACTCGCGGGAATCGTGGTCACGTCCTCGCCGTAAAACAAAACCTGCGCGTCGCTGGAATCGGGGAACTCCAATCCGGCGATGATGCGGAGCAGTGTCGTCTTGCCCGAACCGGACGGGCCGAGCAGCGCGACCAGTTCGCCGGACTCGATCTTCAGGCTCACGCCATCGAGTGCAGTGAACTGCCCGAATTTTTTTGTAATGTTGCGGACTTCAACACTCATGCGTTCAAATCAGTTTCCCGTCCCGCGCAACGCGGCGTTTTTGCGTTCCACCCAGGTTTTCAGCGCCAGCGTGATGAGCGCGAGAAACGTCAGCAGCGATGCCACGGCAAAGGCACCGGTGAAATTATATTCGTTATACAAAATTTCGACGTGCAGCGGAATGGTATTTGTCTGGCCGCGGATGTGGCCGCTCACGACCGACACCGCGCCGAATTCGCCCATCGCCCGCGCGTTGCAAAGGATGACGCCGTAAAGCAGTCCCCATTTGATGTTCGGCAGCGTCACCCGCCGGAACATCTGCCAGCCGCTGGCGCCCAGCACGCGCGCGGCCTCCTCCTCGGTTCGGCCCTGCGCCTGCATGAGGGGAATCAATTCGCGCGCGACAAACGGAAACGTCACAAACATCGTCGCCAGCACAATGCCGGGCACGGCAAAAATGATTTTGATGTTGTGCTCCAAAAGCCACGGACCGACCAATCCCTGCGCGCCAAACAGCAACACGTAAATCAACCCTGAAACAACAGGCGAAACCGAGAACGGCAAATCAATGAGCGTGATGAGCACGGTTTTGCCGCGAAAATCGAACTTCGCAATCGCCCACGCCGCCGCCACGCCGAAGATGCAATTCAACGGCACAGCAATGCCAGCGGCGATGAATGTCAGTTTGATGGCGCTCAAAGTGTTCGCGTCGTTGAACGTGTGAAGATAGAAACCGACGCCTTTGGCGAATGCCTCCGCGAAAACCGCCGCCAGCGGCACGACCAGAAACAAACCGAGAAACAACAACGCGCCACCGATGAGCAGCCAGCGCACGAACGGCGGCTCGGCCGTCACGCGGCGTTGCGCAGCGCGGCGCGGGGCAGGGAGCGTTGAAGCGGGACCCATAAATCAAACTGGTCGGTGATGGCGGTGGCTCCACCATTGGATGAAATTGATGGTGAGCAACAGCACGAAGGAAGCGACCAGCATCGTGACCGCAATGGCAGTTGCGCCGGAATAATCAAACTCCTCGAGCTTGGTGATGATGAGCAGCGGCGTGATTTCGGTCTTCATCGGCATGTTGCCGGAAATGAAAACGACCGAGCCGTATTCGCCGAGCGCGCGGGCGAACGCAAGCGTGAAGCCGGTCAGCAACGCCGGTCGCAGCATTGGCAAAATGACGCGCCAGAATGCCTGCCAGCGGTTCGCGCCGAGACTCGCGGCGGATTCTTCAAATCCGGGATCGAGGTCCTCCAGCACCGGCTGCACGGTGCGAACAATGAACGGCAACCCGATGAACGTGAGCGCAACGAATACGCCGAGCCGCGTGAAGGCAACCTGGATTCCGTGCGGTTCGAGCCATTGGCCGATCCAGCCGTGCGGCGCATACACCGCTGTCAGCGCGATGCCGGCCACCGCCGTCGGCAGCGCGAAGGGCAGGTCCACCAGCGCGTCCACGAAACGTTTGCCCCAAAATTGGTAGCGCACCAGCACCCACGCGACGAGCAGGCCAAAAAACAGATTGGTCAGCGCCGCCAGAAACGACGCGCCGAAACTCAGGCGATACGACGCCAGCACACGCGGGGCGGCAACGGCGTGCCAGAATTGCCCCCACGTCAACTCGCTCGCTTTCCAAAACGTGCAGGCCAGTGGAATCAGGACGATGAGACCGAGATAAAGCACCGTGTAGCCGAGCGTCAGCTTGAAACCGGGCAACACGCTGGTTGTTTTCCTTGCCATGCAATTGTCTGTCAGCGGTATAACCGTTGTTAAAATACAACGAAAGCAATTCTTTACGCGGTAGCGGGAAGCAGACCGGAAGTGACGGTTTTATGGTTGGAAGATTTGGTCGAAGATACCGCCATCGGCGAAATGGGTTTTCTGGGCCTTCTGCCAGCCGCCGAAAATCTCGTCCACCGTGACGAGTTTCACCGGGGCAAACTGGCTGGCATATTTTGCCGCGGCCTTTTCCGAGCGCGGACGATAAAAATTCCGACCGGCGATGTCCTGGCCTTCGTCGGAGTAAAGGTATTCGAGATAAGCCCTTGCCACGTCGGACGTGCCGCGCTTCTTCGCCACTTTGTCCACGACGGCCACCGGCGGCTCGGCCAGAATGCTCAACGGCGGCGTGATGATGTCAAATTTGCCCACGCCGAATTGCTTGATGGCGAGATGCGCCTCATTTTCCCACGCCAGCAACACGTCGCCGATTTCGCGCTCAACGAACGTCGTGGTCGAGCCACGCGCGCCGGAATCGAGCACGGGCACGTTTTTGTAAAGCCGCTTGATGAAGGCGCGCGCTTTGGCGTCGTCGTGGCCATATTGGTCGAGCGCGTAAGCCCACGCGGCGAGATAATTCCAGCGCGCGCCGCCGGAGGTTTTCGGATTCGGTGTTACGACCACAACATTTGATTTTACGAGGTCGTCCCAATCCTTGATGCCCTTCGGGTTTCCCTTGCGCACAAGAAACACGATGGTCGAGGTGTAGGGCGTGCTGTTGTCCGGTAGACGCTTTTGCCAGTTGGCGGGTAACAATTGTGCCTGTTGGGAAATGGCATCGATGTCGTAGGCCAGCGCGAGCGTCACAACGTCGGCTTCGAGACCGTTGATGACGGACTGTGCCTGTTTGCCGGAGCCACCGTGCGATTGCGCGACGACCACGTTGTCGCCGGTTTTGGCTTTCCAATATCTGGCGAACGCGGCGTTGTAATCCTGATACAACTCGCGGGTGGGGTCGTAAGAGACGTTCAGGAGTTTGATTTCCTTCGCGTCCACCGCAGCGGCGAGCAACAGGGCCAGTAGAATTTTCAGAAAGGTTTTCATGTTGTCATTTTCAACGGCTAAAAGGCCAGTTGCAAACGGGTGAACAGGACGTTTTCCGGCTGGGCCGGCACGGCGGGAGCGGTTCCGGTGTATCCGGTAAAGGTCGTGCGTGAAAAGCTCGTGTTCACGCGGATGTTCCGGTTGAGGTACCAGTTCAGCCCCACCGACCATGCCTGCGCCGCCGCCGCCGAACTGGCTAAACTCGCAAAGGTCGGAAACGCCTTCTTGTCCACGTCCAACTCGGCATAGCGCGCCACCAACTGCCACGCGCCCCATTGTCCATTTCCCGGATCAAACGGTTGTTTCGGCATCACACCGTTGTAAGAAGCATTTTCACCCGTCAACACCCAGCCGCCGGAAATTTCCCAGGCCGTGTTTTGCAAATTGGCGGAGGTCGTCCCCCTGGTGACCCGCTGGTCGGAAACCACGTATTCCCCCAGCAAACTCAACGGCCCCCAGTAATAATACGCCTGCGGGGACAGCCGCCAGTGCGTGCCGTCGGCAAACACGCCGGGACTGTAGCTGAAAAACTTCTGCTGGCCGTCCGTCGTGAAGCCGGGCGTCAGACCCGTCGCCGTGTTCGTCGCTGCGCGTTCCACCTCATAACTGCCGCCCAGGCCAAAACCCAGTCCTTGCAGCGCCGTCACGCTGGAAGTCTTCCACGGCTGGACAAATAAACGCCCGGCAAACGCTTTGTTGTCTTCGTAATCCGCATTTGTCGTCGTACTGTTGTAGTCGGGTGCACCGTCAAAAATGCCCGCCGCATAACTCACCACACCGCTGAACAAATCGCCGTGCAATTCCACGCCCACATCGCGGTTCGGCACCAAATCCGTCGCCAGCGACCGCTCATTGAATGCAGTATTGACGTCCGCTTGCAAGTGTTCCAAGCCAACCGGTGATTTGAACTTTCCGGCCTGTAATTGCAGTTCGGGCCGGTAACGGTAATTCAGGTAGGCATCAAAAATTTGCACCGTGCTGCCGCCGAAGTCCGGCACGAACAGAAAGTCGAAATCACGGAAAACCGTTCCTTGCAAAATCGGACGCGCGCGGCGCAAAATGAAACCATCGTTGCCCTTGATGCCGCCGTCGGCCGGGAAAGTCCGGCTGTCCACCTGCAAAACGCCATGTAGACTGAGGGCGAAATTCGTGTCGGCGGAAATGAAGTTGACGCCATTCGCACCGACCGTGATGCGCGGCTGTACTTTCGCGACAGTGGCGGCATCGTCTTTGTCAAGGTCGCGCTGCCGTTCGAGAATCCGCACTTTCCGGTCAAGTTCCTGGATTTGTTGTTTCAGGGTTTCAATTTCCGCGGCTGTCGTGGAATTGGTGGCTGTGTCATCGGCAGCCGATGCCGGGAAGATAAATCGCAACCCGGCAAAGCTTATTAGAATCAACCGATTTAATTTCATGTCGTCTTTGTTTGTTGCTTGTTTCAGGCTCCAGCTTTCCGGCCCAAATGGTTTGAGCGTGGGCCTTCTCCAGCCGCACGCGCCAGGTTTTTCAATCCGTGTGATTTGTGATCATGCACGACGATTCGTCCCATGCCGTAGTGCATTATGGCTTATTTGGCAAACGTTGAATCAACTGCTGATAATACGACGACCTTCGTCCAGGAAGATGCCCTTGAAATTCATTTCCAGTGCCTGGGGATTGGTGGCCTTGGACATGGCCTCTTTCTCGGTCACGCGTCCTGCCCTGACCAAATCGAACAACGACTGATTGAAGGTGAGCATGCCATCATCCAGGCTGGTTTCAATGACGGCGGGCAATTTGTCGAGGCGGTTTTCTTCGAGGAGTTTTTTGACCATCGGTGTGTTGATGAGAATTTCCAGCGCCGGCGTCAATTTACCGTCCATGGTGTTTACCATGCGCTGGCAGACCACCGCGTACAAGGTGACGGCGATTTGCCGGCGGATTTGCTCACGTTCATCGGCCTTGAAGAATTCCAGGATGCGGGTGATGGATTGTGACGCGTTGGTTGTGTGCAGTGTGGACAATACCAGATGCCCGGTGTCCGCCGCGCTTATGGCCGCGGAAAAACTGAGGTCATCCCGCATTTCACCGATCATGATGACATCCGGGTCCTGGCGCAGGATGTATTTGAGCGCGTGATGAAACGAAACCGTGTCCAGGCCGATTTCCCGTTGTTCAATCACCGATTGGTTGTCTTCAAAAACGTATTCAATCGGGTCTTCCAGCGTAATGATGTGCCTCTTGAAATTATTATTAAGGTGTTCAATCATGGCCGCGAGCGTGGTGGATTTGCCACAACCGGTGGCGCCGGCCACCAGTACGATCCCGCGGGGGTATTCGGCGATTCTTCTCACCTGATCCAGCAACCCGAGTTCTTCAAAACTCGGCACCTGGGTCTTGACGAAACGCATTGACAGACACCATTGGCCGCGCTGTTGAAACAGATTGGTGCGAAAGCGGCCGATGCCGGGAACAAAATACGAAAAATCAATTTCCCGGTCCTCGTCGAGGCGCTTTTTCATATGCACCGGCGTGATGGCTTCGACAATTTTTCCCATCCATTCCTGGGTCGGGTGGGGGGAATCCACAGCGATCAATTCGCGGTTGATGCGAAAAACGACCGGTGTGCCGATTTTCAAATGCACGTCCGACGCGCCGCCTTCGATGGCCGTCTTCAAAATGCGCTGAAACAGTTCCACGCCCCAAGTCTAACAAACCGCCGCACCAACGCCAACCGGGAAAAACGCGCCATCATTTCATCGGTGGGGCGAACAGCTTGTCCCGCTCTGCGGCGATCCTCGCGAGCCGCGAAAACCAAGAATCAACTTTCGGCTCGCCGGGAGTCTCGCCCCACCAAGGAAAAATGCTGGCGACTTTTGTCCGGGCCCATGCTATAAAGCGCCCATGTCCAGTCATCGCATCGGCATCATTGGCGGCACCGGCCTATACGACATCGAAGGCTTCACCCACCAGAAATGGGTGGAAGTCAAAACACCTTTCGGCCCGCCATCGGACGATTTGTTGACCGGCAAGCTCACTGGCCGCGACGTGGTTTTTCTTCCCCGCCACGGGCGCGGCCATCGGATTCTGCCCTCCGAACTCAACCATCGCGCCAACATCTGGGCGATGAAAAAGCTCGGCGTGGCCTGGATCATCAGCGTCAGCGCCGTCGGCTCGTTGCAGGAAAAATGCAAGCCGTGCGACATCGTGCTCGTTGACCAGTTTGTGGACCGCACCAAACAATCACTCGCCCACACCTTTTTTGGGCGCGGCATCGTGGCGCACATCTCGTTCGCACATCCGATCAGCGAGGAGTTGCGGCAAATTCTCCTGAAGATTGCCATTCTTTGCCGGGCGCAGGCGCACAACGGCGGCACTTATGTCTGCATGGAAGGCCCGGCCTTCAGCACCCGCGCCGAATCGCTCATAAACCATCGCGCTGGTTTCAACGTCATCGGCATGACCAATCTGGGCGAGGCCAAATGCGCCCGCGAAGCCGAAATCGCCTACGCCACCCTGGCGATGGCCACCGACTACGACTGCTGGAAGGAAGACGAGCACGTCACGCTCGAAATGATCATCACCAACCTGCATCACAACGCGGACATGGCCAAACAAATCGTCGCCCGCGCCATCCCGCAAATCCCGGCCGAGCCAAACTGGCCGTGCCATTCCGCGTTGAAAAACGCGATCCTGACCGATAAAAAGCTCTGGCCCAAGAAAACCGTGACCGAGCTGAAACCGATTTTGGCAAAATATCTTTGAACGAAGAGCGTAGCTGTGTGCGCGCAACATCAGTCGCGCTCCAGTGCCGGATGAAGAGCGGCGGAGGGCCGCCGCACTCCAAGACGCTGGCGCGATTTTCTGCAACCCTCGTATGCGCGAAGCGTCTTGGACTGCGCCAGTCCTCTGGCGCTTTACGGCAGCGGAATCCGGTGGATAAAATCCAAAAGTCATCTGGACGGAAGTGAGCGGCGAAATACGGTCGCAGACGTGAAATAATGAACAAACGCGTCCTCATCAGGAAAATCATCGCCCGGCTTACAGAAGAATTGCAGGTTTATTTCCGCGTCGCGAACGCCGCGCTCGCCCTCCTCTACAAATCACTCGCAATCCGCCCGGCATTTCGGAGAAAACTGGCGATCTTCGTCCCGTGTCTGTTCGCCATGCTCGTGGCCGCCGGGTGCGCCTCGACCAAGGTGACCAGTCAGGAAACATTTTTCACCGGACAACTACCGTGGCCCGGCAACATCCTGGTGTACGACTTCGCCGCCACCCCCGCCGATGTGCCGGCCGACTCCACACTGGCCCGCCGGTATTCCGTGGACGTCACGCCTCAAACTGCCGGGCAAATCGCAGCGGGACGGTTGTTGGGCGCTGAAATTGCGGTGGAGCTGGTCGGGCAGATACACGGCATGGGAATGCCGGCACAGCGAGCCCCGGCGGGAACGAAGCCGCAGATCAACGACCTTGTGATCCGGGGCTGTCTCCTTTCCATAAACAAGGGCAGCACCGCCAAGCGCGTCACCATCGGGTTCGGCTACGGCGCGTCCGAGTTGAGAACGGCTGCGGAAGTCTCCCAGATGACGGTTCAAGGACTGCGCAAACTCGAATCCAGTACTATGGATTCCAGCGGCAGCAAGGCCCCGGGAGCGGCTTTGGGGGTGGGGGCAGCCACCTTCATTGCCACCGCCAATCCGGCGGGACTTATCATCAGCAGCGGGTTGAAAGTGTACGGGGAGGCCAGCGGCCGCAATAAGATCGAGGGCCGGGTCGAGGCAACCGCCGAGGAAATCGCCAAGGTGCTCAAGCAGCGATTTCAGGAACAGGGCTGGATCAAATGATTCGATTATGAACCGAACGCGAAAGGCTTTTGAACGGCCACCTTCGCTCATCGGCTACGGCGGGCCAAGGGAGCAAACCCCCGACCAGTCGCGCGGGCGTTGTGCGAACAGCTCTTGGGCAAGAAATAAGGCGACCAGCCGCAACTCAACCTCGCCGGCGCGAAACAGACGGCGAGAATCGTCAGCGCCGAATAGGACACCAGTCTCCGTCCCGGTGTTTTCGCGGACATGAACTTCCTGCTGAATCGGAGTTCGGCGCTCCCAGACAATATCAGGCCGTGCTCCAACCTAACCCACAAAATCAAAATCGGGGCAGCTTATGAAATAATGACAGCGCGGGCAGCGCAGCTTGCACTTTTCGTTGATCAACTCATGACCGCATTGCGGACAATATCGCCAGTGTTCGCCGGGAATGTTGCCCGTCGGCGCGGGACGGAAATCCTCACGTGGGCTGCCCGATTCAGACGAATCAGGCTGCAACGGGAATTTGACTTGTGACGACTTCACGCAAGTTGAGCTTCCGGCTGGCGTGATCAATGTCAATGCCGACGAGATTGCCGTCCGCATCGTAGTCCAAAACCACGCCTTCGGAAACCTCCTGACTCTCGGCGCTCGGACGCGAGGCGAGGTCAATGTAAAGCGAATCCGTTTCCGGATAATAATTCAGTTTCATGGTTTGAACCTGCGATCTAAAAACGCATTGTGTATGGTTACTTTATCCCAAAGTGTGACGATGCGCAAGAATCGTCCCGGTAATTCTTCAACGCTGCCCCAAAACCGAAACCGATCCCCTTCCTGCGGCTCGACGCGAATCGAATTTTGAATGACACGGATGCACATTTCCTTTGTCAGATACGGACGCTTCCGCAAAACCTGTTTTTCAAAATACTCGGTGAACTGATAGTTGGACACGCGGTGAATTTACTGTGCGTCCCTTGCGCTGCAAAGCTTGAAACGAATGGCAGCGCGGCAACACAACTTATTGCGTCCTCCCAAACTTTTTCTCCAGCTCGCGGTAATTCATTTCAATCAGCGTCGGCCGTCCGTGCGGACAGGTGTAAGGCATCGCGCAACGGCGCAGGTCCTCGACGAGGTTCTCCAGTTCCGCGCCGGCCAGCGGGTCATTGGCCTTCACCGCATGGCGGCAGACAGTCTTGGCAATCGTATGCTCGCCCAGCCGCGCCAGGTTCACCTCGCGACCCGCCGCCTTCAATTCATCCACCAGATCGAGCACAAAACGGCGCGCATCGGTGGACTTGACGAACGGCGGCAACGCGTCGAGCAGGAACGTGCGCTCGCCGAATTCGCTCAGCCCCACGCCGAGCCGGGTGAGCGCGGCCAGTTGCTCGCGCAAAAAATTCGCGTCCCGCGCCGGCAATTCAACGGTCTCAGGCAACAGCAGCTTTTGCGACGGCGCAGTGCCGTCTTGTTCCAGCCGGTTCAGCATTTGCTCGAACAATACCCGCTCATGCGCGGCGTGCTGGTCGAGCAGGACGAGTCCGCGGTCGGATTCCAGCACGGCATAAAGTTTGCCGATGACGCCGACGAGCCGAAGCGGGACGTTGAGCAATGGCGTGGCGCCGGGAGATGGGAGTTGGGAGATGGCAGATGGGGGGGCGATTTCCGGCGAGGATGGAGGATGGAATCCGCCTTCGCTTTGCTTCGGCGCGATGGGGATGGAGGATGGAATGACTGGTTTGTTCGCCACTGGTTCTGACGGGGCGAAACCCATTCGCAAGGGCGGCTGCTGGACGGCCGGCTTTTGCGATTCGATTGCCGGTGCTGGCTTCAGTTTTTCCGGAAAATTCGGTAGTGCCGGCGCGGGCTGGGGTTCCGTTTGTTTGACGGCTTCGACTTTGGACCTTGGACTTGAGACTTTGGACTCATGCCCATGGAATGCGAGCCATGTTTCCTGGACCGCCTGGGCGACGAATTTCCGGATTTCAAACTCCCGGTGGAATTTCACTTCGCGCTTGGCCGGGTGGATGTTCACGTCCACGGCCGCGGGATCAATTTCCAGGAACAGACAGCAGACCGGGTAACGGCCCTTCATCAACGCGGTGTGATAACCTTCGAGCAGCGCGTAGTTGAGACCGCGGTTCTCGACCGGACGGCGGTTGACGAACAGGTGCTGGCCCTCACGCGTCGCGCGTGACACCCCGGGCGCGCCGATGAAGCCCCAGATCCGGATTTCGGATTTCGGATTTCGGATTTCGGATTTATCCGCTGTGGCGGTTTCGAAAATGTCGGTTTCTTCCGGCTTGACTGACTCGTCGAGCGCAGCGGTGAAATTTACGGACAAAAGCTTTTCCTCGCCGAGCAGCGAGCGCAGCCGTTCGCGCAACGCATCGAGGCGGCTCGAAATTGCCGCGCCGTCCCGCTTTGCGGGATACGCGGGCAATTGCCACACGAGCCGTCCGTCCTTCTGGAACGCGAACGCGACTTCGGGATACGCCAGCGCGGCGAGCGTGAGGTAATGCTGGATATGCGCCGCCTCGGTTTCCTCCGTGCGCAGAAATTTCCGGCGCGCGGGCAGGTTGAAAAACAGTTGCCGCACCTCGACGCTGGTGCCGGGCGCGCTGCCGGCGGCCTTGACTTCGGCAATTTTCCCGCCGTTGACCACGACTTGCGTGCCCTCGGGCGAACCGCCGCCGCGTTCGCGCGTGGTGAGCGTGAAGCGGCTGACGCTGGCGATGCTGGGCAGGGCTTCACCGCGAAATCCCATCGTGACAATCGCCGCCAGATCCTCGGCCTTCTGGATTTTGCTCGTCGCGTGGCGTTCCAAGCAAAGCAGCGCGTCGTCCCGGCTCATGCCGGTGCCGTCGTCGGTCACCCGGATGAGGCTGCGTCCGCCGGCCTGGATTTCCAGGGTCACGCGCGCGGCCCCGGCGTCGAGCGCGTTTTCCACGAGTTCCTTCACGACACTCGCGGGCCGCTCAATCACTTCGCCGGCGGCGATTTGATTGGCGACTTGCTCGGAAAGCAGGTGGATGCGATTCATGCCAGGTGAAGCGTGAAACGTGAAACGTGATTTGTAAAGTGCGCGCTTGCGGGAAATAAGATTTTGTCTTTGAAAAATAAATCATGCTGGACGCTGACACCTGTTCTCCCTCTCCGCCGCAAAGCGGGGGAGAGGGTCGGGGAGAGGTGGCGTTGTTTTCTCAATTTTAAAGTCGTTTGCGGCAACTTCAAATCTCCCCTCTCCCGTCGCTGCGCGCCGCCCTCTCCCCGCGCTCACGCGCGAGGCGAGGGGGAAAAGCCAACTGTTTGTCAAAGACGTAATCCCAAAAGGAAATGGAATGCCCGCCCCGCGTTTGACGAACCGCGTTTCCTCAAGGCAGCGGCAGGGCGAAGGCGAACACCGCGCCCCGGCCCGGTTCATGGCGCGCCCAGATGCGGCCTTTGTGGTCTTCAATGATTTTTTTGCAGATGGAGAGGCCGAGGCCGCCGCTGTGGGCCTTGCCGGACGCGGTAAAGGCTTCAAACAGATTGTCGGCCGTTTCCGGCGCGATGCCGGGGCCGGTGTCCTCGATTTCGGTGACGATTTCCTTTTCGTCGCAGGAAAAGCGCAGATAAATCGTGCCGCCTTCGGGCATCCGGTCGGTGGCATTGTGGACGAGGTTGGAGAAAACGCGGCTGAGGCGGCGGGGGTTGAACGGGACGAGGACGCCGGGCGGTTCGTTTTGCATTTCAATGCGCGCATCCTTCAGTTCCGCCTCGCCACGGAGGTTGGCGATCAAATCGAGAACGAACGTGCGGAAGCTGGCGGGCTTGATTTCCATGTCCGCCGGTGTGTTTTCCGTGAAAATGAGAATGTCGCCGACCATGTCGCTGATGCGTTCGACCTGTTTGCGGATGCGGGTCTGGGCCCGGGTGCGCGCTTCCGGGGGCATCCCGGGCCGGTCGAGCATCTCGGCGGAAAGGCCAATGATGCTGAGCGGATTTTTCAGGTCGTGAATGATGGACCGGGCGAGCTTGCCGACCACAGCCAGGCGTTCGGCCTGGACGACTTCACGGAGGTAAAGATGGGTGAATTCGCGGAGGCGGTGGCTGATGGTTTGCAGCAGGTCGAACGCCAGCGCGGGTGAGCGCTGGAGAAACGAAAGCATCTCGCCGCGCGGAAGGAAATAGGCGTCCGTGTCCTTGACCGCGGTGGCGGTGGCCGAGCGCGGGCGATGTTCGATGATGGCCATTTCGCCGAAAATTTCCCCGGGCCCAAGCCGGGAAAAGACGCGCCGGTTGCCGGCGCCGACGAGGCTGGAAATTTCCACCAGACCGGCTTTGACAAAATAGACGCCATTGCCGGGATCATCTTCGTGGAAAATTTCCGAACCGGCGGCAAAATGCCTTTCCTGGGCGATGAGGCGCAACGCCTGCAACTCGTCACGGCCCAGATTGCGAAGCAAAGGAATGGATTCAAGCGCGGCCACCAGCGCACTTTATACCCGTTTCCGCCGGTTATTGCACATTTTTTGTAGCGGTGCTCTGTGAGCGGGACGCAACTTGACACCCCCGCCATTTTACTCCCTCTCCTCCCCCAAAAGGAGGAGAGGGTCGGGGTGAGGAGGCCGTTTTTAAAATTTAAAACCCCTCTCCCTGCTCAGGCGTGGAGAGGGAGATGGCGGCAGTGTCAGTTGCGCCCCTGTGAGCGCCGGGAACATTAATGGCAACGGTCGCAGACCCCGAAAGCTTTCGGGGCAGGCCGCCGCTACAGTGCCAAAGCAAACTGTAAATGGTAAAAATTGGCGTCGTAAAGCCAAGAAATGCTAAGAATGACGGCTTGGATGTGAATGAGAACTTATTGACAAAAAGTTTCAAAAACGGCAGAATGGAATATTCGGGTAGCAGTACGTTTCTTCAGCGGGGTTCCCCACCCCCACCTCCTTGGCGTCTGCTGCCCGGATTTTTTATGCCGCTTGACGCTTCCCAAAGCTTCTTTTAGTTTAACAGGCTCCATTGCGGGGGCGTAGCTCAATTGGTTAGAGCGCTGCCCTGTCACGGCAGAGGTTACGGGTTCGAGCCCCGCCGCTCCCGCCAGTCTTCGTTCGCAACGCTGCGAACTGTGGCCCGGCAGGCTACTTTGGATTTTTCCTACGTCTATATCCTTCAAAGTATAAAGAGCCCGGAACATTATTATGTCGGTCATACCGAGGATTTGCGCGATCGACTCAAAAGACACAATGCCGGGGAAGTGCCTCACACCTCCAAGCAGCGTCCTTGGCGGATCAAAACCGCCATTGCCTTTCCCGAATCGCGCCTGCTCGCTGGAATAAGTTGTTGAATACTTGGTTCAACCGAACTACAACTTCCGTGAAGTCCCGTGTTGGTTCTTGCAATACTGACCCGGCATGGCTCAAGTTTGGATTGTTTCGATGATAACGAACATTAAGATCGACAATTTTAAGTCGCTCAAAGGTGTCGATATTGCCTTGGGACCTGTCAACTTCTTCGTGGGGCCAAATGCATCCGGTAAAAGCAACTTTGTCGAGGCACTGGATTTTCTCGCACATGCACTGCGTGAAGATTTACCTTTTGCCGTCACAGAAAAAGGTGGCTTTTTTAACATTTGCCACCGCCGGCAACGCCGAGCTCGAGGCGCAATAGCTTTCGATGTTTCTTCGCGACAACGGCGTGGAGACACTTCTTGTAATTTGAATCTCTCGTTTCAACTGCGAACGACGGGTGAGGATATTCGTGCCGACTATTTTATAGCTTCCGAAACAATCAACGCGGTGCTTGAGCCTGCCCCAGGAAAACTCGCCCCCACGTTGCATGCCGAAATTAAACGACTAGAAGCTGGGACTTCGAACGAAAAATATCAAATCGTTGTTTATCAAACGGGCCTAGAGGAGGAAAAACCAACCGGACTCCAAATGCAGTTCACGCGTGGCATCGGGTTCCTCAAAGACATCACTTCCAAGAGATTTAAACCTCGTCGGCAGAGTTTGCTTTTCGCTGGCTTTCTCAAAGGTTTTTATGCGATGGATTGGATGACCCAAGACATCGAAGGATTACGAGTTTTTCAGCTAAACCCACGAGTCGCACGTCAACCGTCAGCGCCTTCAGTTCATGGAGAACTTGGGAGGAGAGGAGAGAATCTTGCGGCGGCTATCGACCAAATGCGATTAAAGGACCCCAGAAACTTCAAATTGTTAAGTGCATGGCTTAAAGACGTTGTTCCGTCACTGAGTAGGCTGCTGACGGACTATACAGACACCCGCCAACTGGGACTATTTTTTGAAGAAGAAGGATTTGCTGCAAGATGGTTCGCAGAAGATGTCTCGGACGGCACAATCATGAGCGTGGCATTGTTTTTGGGGCTCCTCGACAAACGGCACAGGGTCGTGGTTTTCGAAGAGCCGGAAACAAGTTTACATCCTTGGATACTGAATAGGTTCTTGGAGCGCTGCCGCGAACAAGCTAAAAACCGCCAAGTTATTATCACCACTCATTCTCCCTTGGCAATCGCTCGGGCCGCTCCTGAAGAACTTTATCTGACAGATCGTCGAGACGGAATTACTTCCTTCAAAAAGGCACTCGATGTCGAGACTGAGCTCCCTCAAATCATCAGAAAGGATCTAATCGACTTAGGCGAATACTGGCTTTCAGGTGGATTGGGCGCAGTGCCGGAAGTACCGGATGTGGAACAAATCGACCTTTTTGGTAAAAGCGCAAATCCACCGCCAGGAAAATGAAACTTGGTATAATCGCAGAAGGCGAAACGGAATACTTTTGTGTCCCAGAGCTTGCCTCGAAACTGGCGCACACTATCACCGGCAGGCATCATTTACACGGAGTAGGCGGTGATTATCCGTGGGATGAGGTTTGCAACAAACTTGTATATCCCTATGTGCGAGCCTTCGCGCTGCAAAGCTTAGCTAAACGCCCTGATAAAGTCCTCATCGTGGTAGACAGGGAAAAACGTGCTGAATGTTGTGGTAGCCTCGCTACACTCGGCGAAAAAATTCTTAGAGAAAAACTTGCCAAAGAAAACCTCAATATCACCTTGTCGATTATCCTCCCCAACCCTCAATTCGAATGCTGGCTGCTTGCAGATACCGAACTTTTGGATAAATCTCCCCTTTTCAAGCGCCCGCTCTCTCGCCTAATTGGGGACGCCACTGATGGCAAGGATATCCTTACGATAATCAACGGGAATTTGAGGCCAAGCAGGAACTGGGACAAAAAAAGATACGGGCTGGCAATGGCCAAGAAAATGGATTTATCGAAAGCAATTGTTTTGCGACGAAGTCGTTCTCTGAGAAAATTTGTCAAAGAGATGACGAATTGACCGTTCACCATCCAATCTTTCCCCAAGAATTTGACCTTGCAGGTGGTAAGCCCAACGCGGTCCGAAATGCCGCTTCAACTGGTTCATGTCCTTCAGCCCGAACCGCCCAGCGAACGCCGCCACCTTGTGCCGCCACAGCCAGCCGTTGGTTGTATTCCATGAAAACCGGCAGCACGCCCGGCGCATCCTAGGCTTGTAACCGATGAACCGCACCACCCGTGCGCCCTTGTCTTCCGGCAACCGCTGACTGACATGCTTGGAAATATATTTGCCCACATACCGCGCAATCTTTCCCCAAGAATTTGGCCTTGTAACCGACCAAGTGCCGGATTACACAGGAAGTGCGAAATGAAAGTAAAAACATTTGAAGTCGCTCTCCATATGCTGCCCTCCGGCAAGTCGCCGGTGACGGCCATCGAAGAACAGATCAATCAATTCCTCGCGGAACACCCGGACCTGAGGTTGGTGACCACGCACATGAGCTCCCTGGTCATGCCCGCCGAGCCGAATGCCATGCCCAGAACGGATGAACCATCCATTATCGTTTTCTGCGCCCTGTTCTATAACGACTAGAGAAGGGGAGTGATAACTGCCAGCAGCAATCTAACGGAGCATCACCCTTAGAAAGGCTCATTTTCCAGTCGGAAAAGATCATCGTGCAAGGCCGCTTCTGTCAGCGGTCCAACATCAATGTTACGGCAAAATGGATGCCGGTGGCGTAAAGTCCGGCTCAAGGGCGGCCAGCAGTCCTGTTCGCTCGTCGTGCTCAAGGCTTGGTGAAGTTTCGACGTAGTTCCACGCTGCTACCGGATCAACCGCCGCCCATTGGTTCACGACTGTGGCCAGTATGCTCACCCGTAGTTGCGGATCAATAATGCTATTTGCCCAGCCGATTGCGATATCCGGTTGTCGGATGGCGTCAGGCTGGCTCGCGACGACCGCCGCGCCAAAATCGAGTTCCGGCGAGGAATCGAGACCGTTCATCCACGTTGCCGCCCCGACGGGATCGTCAGCCGACCAGAGGCGCAATGCCACCGTCAGCGCGAAAGTCCGTTCGTCTCCCTCCGGCAAACTGAGCGCATAATCGGCCACGCCACCGGGGTCGTTGCGTGACCAGCCCGAAATGGCCGCGTTAAAAGCCGTTCTTTTCGTTTCGGGGTCGGACAATTGCCCGATGGCTTCCATGGCGGCCTGCGGATTGCTTTCTCCCCAGCTGGTATAGGCCGCATTCATCAGATTAAGGCGAAATTCCTCGGGAGCGTCTGCGGCAAAGGCGGTGGCTCGGTCGAACTCACCGACGCGGTTGAGCGCCGCAATCACATAAGAACCGTAATCCCCCGCGTGCTCGGGGTCTTGCGCGGACAATTGCGCGGCCAGGCGCAAGGCGTTCTCCGGGTCGCGCGCCGCGCCGTGGAACACGGCGGACATCGCCTGGCCCTGATCCATCAGGGTCTGGGAATTCGCCCATGCGATTGCGGCGTCGGGATTGCCGGACGCCCATCCCCGCACCGCCGCCTGTAAAAAATCCGCCCGAAGATAGGCATCTGCGGTTGCCTTGTCGGCAAAGGCAATGGCCCGCGTCGGATCCGTTTGTCCGAGCTGTTCAAGCATCGCCATCAATTGTTTCGTGCGCTCCGGAGAGTCGGGCAACGACATCAGATCGTGCCAGCGGTGTTCCCAGTCGTCAGCGACCAAAGCCGGGATTGGCAATCCGATGCGTCCGGAACCAATGCCAACGGAGACATCGGGAGTTTTGTCTCCCGGGTGTGACGCAGCGGCAGAGCGGCCGCTTTGCATGTTCGCCGGTGTTGGACTTGAAATCCGGCCAATGTAAAACCCCGTCAGCCCTATCAGCAGGCAGGCGGTCAACGAACCAAGCGTGGCACTTCGTTGCGAGAGCATCAGGAGCGCGCCTTTGACATCGTCGGTGGTCTTCTCCCCCGGCCACCCGGTGCGGCCGGGGGAGTTGTTGGATTATTTCCTACGTGACTCCAGCACGGGACTGTCAGCGGTGGCCCGCGCTTGCCGTCACAGTTGATTTGACGCTGCTGCCGGCGGTCAGTGTGTAGCTGTAAGGCGGCGTAAAGACGGTGGAGTTTGGAGCCCAGGTGGACATCGTGGTGTTCACAAACACGTTGCCGGTGTTCCAGTGAATCAAGCCTTGGGTGGTCTTGCTGTAATTCTTCCAGGTATTGGTGACGTTTTCGAAGTAGTTGTTTTCGACCAGAATCTGGCTGGCTTCGCCCACACCCACGCAATAGCCGTTGCCGTGGCAGCCATAATAATTGTTGTACACATGAACCCGGCCAAAACGCACGCGCGGCATTCTTTCCACGCAACCGGCGTCATACCAGTTATGGTGGAACGTGCAATGGAGTTTGCCCGCATCACCGGTTTGCGAGTCGCTGGCGCCAACCAGGTTCACAAAGTTATGACCCGTGATCTTGGGATAAAGGAACCGGCACCAGGAGACCGTTACATTGTCCGATTTCTCGGTGATGTCCAATGAGCCGTCTTTGCAATCCGTGAAGGTGCAGTGCGTGATGAAAAGATTCTTGGCACTGTTCTTGATGGAAATACCGTCGTGGTCACCCACGCCGTTCGGATTCGTGAAGGTCAGGTTCTGAACGATGACGTTGACCGTGGGCGTGCCGGACGAACTGCCGCAGCCGAGGAAAAGATCACCGTTGATCGTTGCGCTGGCGTTGGCGCCCTGGATCGTCTTGTTGGAGGTGACGTGCAGGTTGTCTGGCAGCGTGATGGTGCCCGAGACAGTGATGATGTACTTCCCGGTTGCCGTGGCATACTGGGTCAATTGCGCCGTGGTGGTGACGGTGACGGCAGTTCCGCCCGCGCCGCCCGTTACGTTGCCAGCATAGCCGTCAGAAGCAGAAGCGGCATAGGGCATGGCACATAGCAGGCCGGCAAAGATGCAAATCCCTGCCATCATTAGAGTTCGATTCATTTTCATTTGGTTTTCCTTTGTTTGGGTTTTTGTTGTTTCTTGCCCTGCCTCAATGACAGGGTAAAAAGAGCGGCGAGGAATGTTCCTCGCAAATGAAAAGTCGTGATTAACAAAAAATCGGTGGTGGCAGAACAGCCGAAACCATCTGCGGCAAAAGGCCAAAAGGGGGCGCAGACATACCTGCTGATCCTTGTCTCCTGGTTGGGTGTGAACTGGTTCGACCGTGGTGGAGGCGCAATCAGGGAACAACTCTCGCCTTGCGTCTGGAACTGCCCGAACTTCCCCAGCGCACGAAGTAACCTCAACGGGTTCCAATCTAAGCATGGACGTTTGGATGCGGCGACAACGTTTGTAGGGCAGCCTTACGGCACGATCAAGAAGTTTTTACAAAACATATTCGCGGCGATGTTGTTACCGGACTGCGGGCACTTGATTTCCGTCGCGCCGTCCCTGAGCCGCGCGAAATCGCACGTGATGTGCTCAGTTTTCGTTTCATTTCCAGGGTTGTTCAATGCAGCGTCTCAATGCACTTCCACTGCCTGGACGGGCGCGGTTGTTTTGTTGTGTGGGCAACCCCGGCGTCCTGCCCGCCGCATTTCTTCCCGGGCTGGCGCCAGAAGATTTTTGACGATCTTTTCGGATACTACCGGTCGGACGATTCTTCGTCGGCGGGAGCGCCGGAGCGCCAGTGGCCTTTATGCCACACATAGACGTTGCCTTGCTGGACCCATTTGCCCGGCAGCCAGATGTCGCCCGGATGCGGACGCGTCCGCCAGTGGCCGGGCACCCAAACCCATTGGCCGCGCCAGGCCCAATGGCCGGAAATGAACCACCACTGCGGCGCGGAGCCCGGTGGCGGGGGAACGACATCTTTCTGGTTCGCCGGCGGCGGCTGGGTGGGTTGTCCGACATTGATGTTGTCCGCCGTCGCGACCTGCGGCCCGACGTTGGTGGGCCGTGACACGCAGCCCGCGAACAGCGGCAGCGCGGCGGCGATGAGAAGCATCTTGATTGGAATGGAATTTTTCATGGTTTCAAGTTTGTAACCTCACGCGCGAATCTCGTTCATTTCTCAGAAAATGCAACGGATTAAAGTTCAATGGACAACGGCGGCCGCCGGCTTTTCGCCGTGCTGCACGCGTTTGAACAGCAAGATCAACGGCAGACAGCACAGCACCATCAGCCCGAATATTCGGAACGTATCCACAAACGCCCACAAATGCGCCTGCTGGTTGAGCATGTTGTAAATGAGGGCGTAAGCCTGATGCGTGGCGGTCACCGGATCGCTGTGCCGGGCGAGCATGGCCTGCGCCGCATGCAGTTGCCGCGTGAACGCCGGGTCGGTCGGCGTCAAATGCCCGACCATGAGCGCCTGATGCGCCTGTGAGCCGCGCGCGACCAGCGTGGTGACGAGGGCGATGCCGATGCTGCCGCCGATGTTTTGCATGAGGATGTAAAGGCCGGTGGCACTGCCGATTTGCCGCTGATTCAACTGACTCATCGTCGCTGTCGTCAACGGCACAAAAATAAAACTGATGGCCACGCCGTTCAGCACGGTCGGCAGGATGACGCTGGCCATGCTCACCTGAAGATTGATGTCGCTCAACAAAAACGCCGAAAAGCTCAACATCGAAAACCCAAAACACAACAGCCAGCGCAACGGGATGCGTCCCACGAGGCGGCCCACGAACAATGTCGTTACGAACGCCGCGATGCCGCGCGGACTCATCGTGTAGCCGCTTTGCAGCGCCGGATAACCCATCAGCGTTTGCAGAAACAACGGCAACTCCGCCGTCGTGCCGTAAAGGATGATGCCGACGACCGTCATCAACATCAGGCCGGTGGCGAAATTCCGGCTGCGCAAAATCCGCAGATTCACCAGCGGATGCTCCACCCGGAGTTCACGGATGACAAAGGCGATCATGGAAACAGCCGAAATGCCCACAAACCACCGTATCCATTCCGAACCGAACCAGTCGGCTTCCTGCCCCTTGTCCAAAACGATTTGCAGCGTCGCCAGCCAGACCGCCAGCAGGCCGAACCCGATGAAATCAATCGCCGCCTTCAGGTTGCGCTTGATGTAAGGCGGGTCTTCCACGAGCCATTCCGCCAGGAACATCGCCAGCAGGCCCACCGGCAGGTTGATGTAAAAAATCCAGCGCCACGAATAATTGTCCGTGATCCAGCCGCCCAGCGTCGGGCCGATGATGGGCGCCACAATCACCGCCAGTGAAAATGTCGCCATCGCCACGCCGCGCCTGGCGACCGGAAAACTTTCCAGCAAAATCGCCTGGGCGATGGGCACCATCGCCCCGCCGCCCGCGCCCTGCAAGATGCGCGCCGCAATCAGCATCGGCAGGTTCACCGCCAGCCCGCACAACGCCGACGCGAATATGAACATCCCGATGCAGGAAATGAACACCCGTTTCCGGCCAAAATGATTTCCCAGCCAGCCGGTCATTGGCAGGATGATGGCGTTCGACACGAGATAACTCGTCAGCACCCAGGTCGCCTCGTCGGTTGAAGCCGACAGGCTGCCGGCGATGTGCGGCAGCGCGATGTTGGCGATGGACGTGTCGAGCACCTGCATGAACGTCGCCAGCATCACGCCCACGGCGACGAGCCACGGGCTGTGCCGCGGATGCCAGTCCTCGTGATGTGCGCCGTCGGGCATGAACTACTTCCCGGTGGCGTTCAACTGCCGGTTCAGGACGAAACGAAAAATCGTTCTGGCGACGACCGCCAAAATCACGGCGATCAGCCCGACCACCCAGTCCGGCAGGCTGAACGAACTCACCTGAACGTCCGGCGTTACCGACAGGCCGGGGCCAATCACGTGGTCGGCGGGCAGCGGCTTGTCGAAAAGAATTTTCACCGGCACGCGCTGGACGACCTTTACGTAATTGCCGGTCGCGTTTTCCGGCGGCAACAGGCTGAATGCCGCGCCGCTGCCAGCCTGAATGCTGTCCACGTGCGCGCGCAGCGATTTGCCGAGCGCGTCAATCTCCACGAGCGCCGGCTGGCCGGGCTTCATTTTTTTCAACTGCGATTCCTTGAAATTGGCAACGACCCAAATGTCTGTCGGCACGATGGACATCAATTGCTGTCCCACCTGAACGTAATTGCCCGGTTCGACCGCCTTGCGCGTCACGCGCCCGTCGCACGGCGCGAAGATTTTGGTGTAGGAAAGATTGAGTTGCGCCGACGCGATATTCGTCTGCGCCTCCTGCCACTGGGCCAGGGCCATTGTGATGGCGGCTTCGGTCGCCGCCAGGGTCGCCTTGGCCTCGTCCACTTTCGAAGCATCCACAGCAACCTTTTGTGTGGCAGCGTTCAAATCCGCCTGCGCGGATTGGTTCGCGGCCTGTGAAGCGTCAAATTCCTGCTGCGAAATCGTGTTCTGCTTCCGCAATTCCTCCATCCGCTGGAAATCCGCCTGCGCGCGGCCGGCAGTGGCCCCGGCGGCGTCGGCATCGGCCTTCGATTGCCTGACGGTGGCTTCGGCGGTGGTCACCTTGGTGCGCATCAACTCGTAACCAGCCAGAAATGCCTTGTAATTGGCTGATTGCGCCTCGGCGGAAGCCTCCTTTTGTGCGACGGTGATTGAATAACTCGACGGATCAATTTCCACCAGCAATTCGTTGGAACGGACCATTTCGTTGTCGAGAACGTGAACGGCGGCAACCTGTCCGGAAATTCGCGGTGCGATGGAAACCACGTGCGCGGCAATGAACGCGTCGTCGGTGGATTCGTGCGTCAAAAAACTGTTGAGATAAGACAGCGCAAAAAACAACAGCACGGCGAGCACGCCGGTTGCAGGCCAGATGAACCACGGCGAATTTAATCGGGCCAATTTTGCGCCATTGCCCTTGGGAGCGGCGGACGACGGACTGGTAGTTGGCGGATTTGTATTCATGGGAGAATGAGTTTTCGGAAATCAGTTGCGGCGGTGCGGTTGTGGAGAACCGGACGCGACGGCGGGAGCGGGCGATGGCCCATTTTGCCAGCCGCCGCCCAACGCGGCGTAAAGCTGCACCTGGTTTGCGAGCTTCAACAGGCGGAGGGAGACCAGTCCCTGCTGCGCGGCATAGAGGGATCGTTGCGCATCGAGCACGGTCAGATAACTGTCAATGCCCTTGTCATAACGGGAAACGGCCAGGCGGTGGGTTTCGGCGGTGGCATTGACCATGGATTGTTGCGCCGCCACCTGCTGGTTCACGGTGCCGCGGGTGGCCAGCGCGTCGGCCACTTCCCGGAAGGCGCTCTGAATTGCCTTCTCGTATTGCGTTACGGCGATTTCCCGCTGCACTTTGGCGGCCTTGTTCGCCGACCACGTGCGGGCATCGAAAATCGGCATCACAATCTGCGGCGCATAGCTCCACGCACCCGAGCCGGCCTTGAAGAGTCCGGAGAGATCGCTGCTGGCGGTGCCAATTGCGGCCGTCAGGGAAATGCGCGGGAAAAATGCCGCCCGGGCGGCGCCGATGTCGGCATTTGCCGCCTTAAGCATGTCCTCGGCCTGCAGCACATCCGGCCGGCGCAGAAGCACCTCGGAGGACAGGCCGGAAGCAATTTCTTTGGGCGGGCTGATGCGGCCCAGTTCCGTTGGCAAAAGCTCGCCCGGCACCGAAGAACCAACCAGAAGGTTCAATGCATTCTCATCTTGCGCCGCTTGTTGCCGGTAGCGGGCGACGTCCCGGCGGGCGGCATCCACTTGCGTTTGCACGCGATAAAGGTCCAGGTCGGACACGAGTTCAAGATCATGGCGGCGCTTGATCAGATTGTAGGCATCCTGCTGGGCCGCCAGAGTATTTTCGGCCAGGGTCAGGTTCTCCCGATCCGCAGCCAGGGTCAGATAGGCATCGGCCACCGAGGATATCAGCAGTATCTGCGCGCTGCGGCGAGCCTGTTCAGTGGCCAGGTAATTTTCCAGCGCCTCATTTTTCAGGCTGCGGATGTAGCCGAAGAAATCTATTTCCCAGGACGCGACGCCGAAATTGGCATCGTAGCGTTCGACGGTCACACGTTTTGGAGGGGTGGCGCCGGAGAGATCGGCGGGCAAACTGGCTTTGCTCCCGGTGCCGTTGGCATTGATCGTGGGGAACAGTTCAGCTCGTTGAATGTGGTACATCGCCCGGGACCATTCCACATTCAAGGCGGCCAGCCGCAGGTCGCGGTTGTTCGTCAAGGCCATCCCGATGACTTGTTGTAGCTTCTCGTCGGAGAAGAATTCCTGCCACCTCAGTTGCGAAGCCTCCGGAGCGTTTGTCGCCGCCGGCGCGCTCGGAGAGCGCTGCCCTGCCTGGTAAGCCACACCGTTCGGCCATTCGGCCGGGACCGGGGCTTTCGGCCGGGTGTATTTCGGGGCCATCGTGCAACCGGCCGGGACGATGGCAATTCCAAGCAATAGAAGAAAAACGGTCTTGTTCATTTTAATGATTTCCAGATGGGGTCTTCTCAGCGCTCTTGGCCGCTGGTTCCTTGCTGTGTTTGCCCAAGGTCTTCTCGATTACCACAAAGAATAGCGGCGCAAACAGGATCACCAGCGCGGTGCCGGTAATCATGCCGCCGAGCACCGACGTGCCGATGGCGTTCATGGCACCCGCGCCTGCGCCCGTGTTCAAGGCCAGCGGCAGCACCCCGAAACCGAAGGCCATCGAGGTCATCACGATGGGCCGAAATCGCAATCGCGTTCCTTCCAGCGTGGCTTCAATCAAGCCCATTCCTTGTTCGACGCGCGCCTTGGCGAACTGGATGATGAGAATGGCGTTCTTGGTGGTCAGGCCAAGCGTGGTCAACAAACCAATTTGGAAATAGACGTCGTTGGGCAGCCCGCGCAGAGTCGAGGCGATGACGCCGCCAAGGGCGCCCAGCGGCAGCACCAGCAAGATGGCGATGGGAATAGGCCAGCTTTCGTAAAGAGCCGCCAGACACAGGAAAATTACCAGAATGGAAAAGGCGTAAAGCGGCGCCTTTTGGGTGCTGGCCATTTGTTCCTGATACGAGACACCTTGCCAGTCATACCCGATGCCCTGCGGCAGCTTGGAGACGATTTCCTCGAAGGCGCGCATGGCTTCGCCCGTGCTTCGGCCCGGTGCCGGCTCACCCTGGATGTTCATGCTTGCGAATCCGTTGAACCGCTCGAGCCGGGGCGACCCCGTAGTCCAGCGCGTGGAGGCAAACGAGGCAAAAGGCACCATCTTACCGGCGGTGTTGCGGACGTAAATTTTTTCAAGGTCACTGGGCAACCGGCGATAGGGCGCATCGGCCTGGACGTACACGCGTTTGACGCGGCCGGCTTGAATGAAGTTGTTGACATAGGCGCTGCCAAAGGCGGCCGAAAGCGTGTTGTGGATGGAGCTGATGGGCAGGCCCAACGTCCCAGCCTTTTCCCAGTCCACGTCCACGCGGAACTGTGGCACGTCTTCCATGCCGTTGGGGCGAACGTTGGCAAGCCGCTTGTCCTGCATGGCCATGCCGAGGAACTGGTTGCGGGCGGTCATCAGGGCGTCGTGACCAAGACCACCGCGGTCCATCAATTGGAAGTCCACGCCCCGGGCCGTGCCCAACTCGAAGACGGGCGGCGGCGGGAAGGCAAAAACCATGGCCTTGCGCATGCGGGCAAAGGCCATCATGGCCCGGCCGGCGATGGCTTTGACTCGCAGATTTGGGCGGTCGCGCAGGTTCCAATTCTTGAGCATGGCGAAAACCATGCCGTTGTTCTGCGCGCGGCCGGCGAAGCCCATCCCGGCAATCGTCATGCAGGATTCCACGGCGTCTTTTTCGTTTTCCTGGAAATAGCGCCGGACTTCATCTGCGACCGCTTGGGTCTGTTCCAGCGTGGCGCTGGTGGGCATCATGATTTGGGCCAGGAGAATTCCCTGATCCTCGTCCGGCAGGAACGAAGAGGGCATCCGCATGAACAGAAAGCCCAGTCCGGCCACAATGACAACAAACACCAGGATGTAGCGCAGCCGCCGGGCCAACGCGTGACCGACCAGTTTCACCGAGTTGGCCCGCACCCGGAAAAAGAAGCGGTCGAACCACAGGAAGAACGGGCGCAAGAACCAAATCGCACTCTCGGCCGGTTCGTGTCCCTTTGGTACCGGCTTGAGCATGGTGGCGCACAACACCGGCGTCAGGATCAAAGCCACCAACACCGACAGCAGCATCGCCGAGGCGATGGTGATGGAGAACTGGCGGTAAATGACGCCGGTCGAACCGCCGAAAAACGCCATCGGCCCGAACACCGCCGCCAACACCAGCCCGATACCGATCAGCGCGGGCGTGATTTGGTCCATGGATTTGGCGGTCGCTTCGCGCGGCGAAAGCCCTTCCTCGGCCATGATTCGCTCGACATTTTCCACCACCACGATGGCATCGTCCACCAGGAGTCCGATGGCCAGCACCATGGCGAACATGGTCAACATGTTGATGGTAAATCCAAACGCCCCCAGTACGGCGAACGTGCCGAGGATCACCACCGGCACAGCAATAGTCGGGATGAGTGTGGCGCGAATGTTGCCCATGAACAGCCACATCACCAGAAAGACCAGGAAAATTGCTTCGAACAGGGTCTTGACCACTTCGTTGATGGCCACCTTGACGAACGGCGTGGTGTCGTAGGGATAAACCACTTTCATCCCGTGCGGGAAGTAGCGGCTCATCTCGGCCAATTTGGCTTTGATTGCGTCAGCCGTGTCGAGTGCGTTGGCGCCGGGTGCCTGGCGGATGGCCAGGCCGGCAGCGGGTTTGCCATTGTAAAACACTTGCATATCGTAGGACTCGGTCCCCAATTCCGTCCGTCCCACGTCTTTGATCCGTACCACGGAGCCGTCCGGATTGGTGCGCAGCGGGATGGCGGCGAACTCGTCCGGGGTCTGGAGCAGGTTTTGAACGATGATCGAGACGTTCAGGCGCTGGCCTTCCACCGCCGGCGCCCCGCCGAACTGCCCGGCGGAAACTTCCACGTTGTAGGCTTGCAGTGCCGAGACCACATCTTCCACAGTCAGGTGATAGTCGGTCAGCTTGTCGGGGTTCAGCCAGACCCGCATGGCATACTGCGAACCAAAGGTCGTCGCTTCGCCCACGCCGGGCACGCGGGCCAGCACCTTTTCCAGGCTGGATTGGGAATAGTCCCGCAAATCGTTGCCATCCATGCTGCCGTCTTCGGAGATCAGGCCCACGATGATGAGATAGTTGCGGGTGGATTTGCTGACCATCACGCCGGAGCGCTGGACGACGTCCGGCAGGCTGGCCATGGCGAGCTGAAGCTTGTTCTGCACCTTGGCCCAGGCCAGGTCAGGATCCGTGCCCGGCTTGAATGTCAATTCGACGCGGGACGCGCCGGCTGAATCGCTCGTGCCGGAGAGATACAGCATGTCGTCAAAGCCCGTCATCTTCTGCTCGATGATCTGAGTGACGCTGTTCTCCACCGTCTCCGCCGATCCGCCCGGATAGAATGCATCAATGGCGATTGACGGTGGCGCAATAGGTGGATATTGCGAGATGGGCAGGTTGTGGATGGCCAGCCCGCCCAGCACCATCATCACGATGGCGATGACCCAGGCGAACACCGGCCGTTTCAGGAAAAAGCGCGATAGCATGACGGGCCTCCGTTACTTCGATTTCGGCGCGGCTGGGGCTGTGACGCCCGACGATGGCGCGCCTGGCTTGCCTGTGGCGTCAGACGAAACCTCCTTGACCGGCACGCCGGGCCGCACGCGCTGGAGACCCTCGACGATCACACGGTCGCCTGGCGCCAAACCGGAGGTGAGGAGCCACTTGTCGCCAATGGCGCGGTCCAGCGAGAGCGGTCGGGGTTGAGCCTTGCTCTCGGCACCCACGACCAGCACATACGGATTCCCTTTCGCATCCCGCGACACCGCCTGCTGAGGAATCAGAATGGCCTGCTCATTGACGCCTTCTTTCACCAGCGCCTGTACGAACATGCCTGGCAACAACGTGCCTTTCGGATTCGGAAAAACCATCCGCAAAATCACCGAGCCAGTGGTCGGGTCCACCGAGACATCGCGGAATTGGAGCGTGCCTTCCAACGGATACTTCATGCCGTCTCCCAGGATGAGTTGCACCTGGCTCGCATTCGTCCCGCCGCCGGTGAGTCGGCCATCCTCCAGGCGCCGCTGCAATCGCAGCAGTTCGGTGGTGGATTGGGGCACATCCACATAAATGGGATCCAGTTGCTGAATGGTTGCCAGCGCCATGGGCTGGTACGCCGTCACGATGGCGCCATCCGTTACCGTGGAAGCCCCGATGCGGCCGGAAATCGGCGAGACAATATGGGTGTAATTCAGATTGATACGGGCCGTCTCCAGTGCGGCTTCGGCTTGTTTCAAAGCGGCATCCGCATCATCGAAGTCCTGCTGGCTGACCGCTTTGTCAACCAGTGCTTCTTTGAAGCGGTCAGCCCTCAACCGGAGAGCCGGCAGAATAGCCTTGGCATTGTCCAGCGCGGCTTGAAACGGGGCGGGATCAATCTGATAAAGCTCCTGGCCGGCCTGGACATCGGAACCTTCCGTGAACAGGCGTTTCTGAATGAGGCCGTTGACCTGGGGCCGGATCTCCGCGATGAGGTAAGGAGACGTGCGGCCGGGCAGTTCGGTCGTCAGCAGGACCGGCTGACGGGCCACCGTCACCGTCGCCACTTCCGGCAATTGGGGGGGCGGAGCTTGTTTGCGGGAGCAAGACACCCCGCTCGCCGCGATCAAGAGGCATAGAATAGATAGGTTTTTCATATGGTTGTTGGCTAAAAGCTGCGGATGATCCAAGGCCGCGCCGTCAAAATTTTACGTTTCATGGTTTTGCGATGGTGATGATTTCCGGTAAAAATGTTTCAAGCCCGCCGTTTCTTCGCGCCCGCGCCGGCCAGGAACAAATCCACGATGCGCTCCGCCGCCCGGCGGTTCAGGCGGTAATCCGGCATCAACAAATGTGACGCAATATAAAGGTGCGCCTGCCCGTAAAAACCATACGCCAGGTCCCGGCAGTTAAACCGGCGGTCCAGTTCGCCGTCTGCTTGCGCGCGTTTGATGAGCGAACGCATGAATTTGAGATTGCGCTGGCACTGGTCGAGATAGCGCAAACCCGGCGGCACTTCGCCCGGCGCGGCAAACGCGGTGGCGAAAGCGATGCGCGTCAGTTCGCGGTTCTTGTGAAAGTAATCGAACAGCGCCGCGACGATTTCCACCAACTGGCCACGTACCCCGCGTCCGCGCGCCGCAGCCTGCTGCACGACCTGCAGCCGTTCGTCGTGCGCCTCGCTGACCAGCGCCTGGAACAAACCCGCCTTGTCGCGGAAATAATAATACAGTGCCGGTTTGGACACTTTCGCGTCATCCACGATTTGCTGAACGGACGTGGCCGCATAGCCGCCGTTGGCAAAGCGCTTGAGCGCCGCCCGGAGAATCTGCCGCCTGGTTTCGGGACCATGCTTGGACATAAACCTACCGAACGGTAGGTATAAATCGGCCCGTTGTCAAATTAAATTTCCATCATCGGGCGGAACGGTTGGGTTTTAACGCAGGTCGGTCGTTTTCCCCATCAAACCATGGTGCAGCTTGGAATGGCGGTGGCCATAGGTGAGGTAGATGGCAATGCCGATGAGAAACCACACGAGCAGCCGCACCCAGGTCATCAGGGGCAGATACAACATCAGCGCGAAGGCGGAAAGAGCGCCCATGGGCGCGACAAACCAGATGGCCGGTGTCTTGAAATTCCGTTGTAATTCCGGTTCCCGCACCCGCAGCACGAGCACGCCGACCGACACGATTATGAAGGCCAGCAAGGTCCCGATGTTGCACAAGTTCCCGGCGTCCCGAACGGGCAGGACGGCTCCGAAGAAGGCCACGACAATGCCGGTGATGATGGTGATGACCCAGGGTGTCCGAAAGCGGGGATGAACGCGGCTGATGAATGGCGGCAACAGTCCGTCTCGTGACATGCTCCAGAAAACCCGCGTTTGTCCGAGCATCATGACCAGAATGACGGAAGAGAGGCCGGCAATGGCCCCCAGTTTGATGATGCGCGCCATCCAGCCCATGTTCGCATGGTCGGCCGCCAGGGCAATCGGCTCGGGCACGTCCAATTGCTGGTACGGCACTACGCCGGTGGCAATGCCGGAAACCAGAATGTAAAGCACGGTGCAAATCACCAGGGAGCCAATGATGCCGATGGGAATGTCGCGCCGGGGATTCTTGGCCTCCTGTGCCGCGGTGCTGACGGCATCGAATCCAATGTAGGCAAAAAAAACGAGGCTGGCCCCGCGCATAACGCCGGACCAGCCAAAATCACCCCATTTGCCGGTGTTGGCCGGGATGAACGGGTGCCAGTTGGCCGGATTGATGGCCTTGGCCGCGCCCACGATGAAGAGCAGCACCACCGCAATTTTGAGAAAGACAATGAAATTGTTGAACCCGGCCGATTCCCGGATGCCAATGACCAGCAGTACAGTCACGATGGCGACGATGATCACGGCGGGCAGGTTTAAAATCGCCGTAACTTGATGCAGGCTGGCGGGATCTGCGCCGGCGGCCTTGATTTGATTGATCAATTCGCCGCTGAATACCGTCCAGCCGGCTTTCAATTTCAAGGTGGCAGCCAAGGTGGCCGGAAGTTCAATCAGGTGGATGCCACGCGCCGCAGACAGTTCGGGTGGGATTTGAATGCCGAAATCCCTGAGAAACGATACCATGTAGCCAGACCAGCCCACCGACACCGCGATGGCCCCCACTGCATATTCTAGGGTCAAGTCCCAGCCGATGATCCAGGCGAACAATTCGCCCAACGTTGCATACCCATACGTGTAAGCGCTGCCCGACATGGGTACCAGCGATGCAAATTCGGAATAACACAACGCCGCAAACGCCGAGGCGATGCCCGCCAGCACAAAGGAGAGGACCACGGCGGGCCCGGCGTTTTGAGCGGCCGCCGTGCCGGTCAGGACAAAAATGCCCGTTCCGATGATGCAGCCGACTCCCAGCGTGACCAGGTTCAGCGGGCCCAGGGCGCGATGCAGGCTTTTGTCGGTTAACGCTTCCGCTTGCAGGTCGGTGACACGTTTGCGGCGAAACAAATTCATGCGGGGGATTGCAACTCGTTTTGAGCCTGTTTAATGAAGTGCCCGCCCCCGGAAGTCAAGCAAACGTCACCGATTCCCCAAGCAAATGGGCCGGCTTTCCTGTCACGCCGCCGGCGGCGATTTCGGCAACAGCCGGGAAATAATAATCAGCAGCACCACGACGACCAACGTGAGAATGCCCCAGAATACCACGCCGCCCTGGCCGGGGATTTCATGCTCGCGCCACGACGATTTCCGGAGCTGCTGCTCGGTAGCAGCCATCGCCATGATCCGCTCTGCCGACAGCAGTTGCCCGGCAACCAGGCTGAGGTCGTAACGCGGCGTGGCTGCGCGCGGATTGCCGTAGTACAGGAAGAGTTCGTCGTCCGGCCCGGCTTTGAACAGGATGCGGGTCGCCGGATAAAAGAGTTGAAACTTCTCCAATGCAATCGGCGGGTTGTCGCCATTGTGCGTTTCCAAAAACAAGGTGTCGCTTTGGGGCGGGCTGTCGAGGGTCAGGAAAAATTCCCGGCTCTTGCGGTCGGGTTTTTGCACCCAGGAGGCGCTGCCCAGATTGTGCCGATATTTTTCGCCGCGTTCGTCGGCAGGTTCCTCGTAAAACGTTATTTCGCGCTGGAACAGCGCCGTTCGTGTGGCGCAACTCAGGCGGGTGACGGGCAGGCGGCATTGTGGAAACTTGATGACCCAGCGGCTGAGTTTGGGATCTTTCGCATCGTTGGTGGCGGTGATCGCCGGCGCAAACGAACGGCTGATGGAGGTGCGTTCGAGGATGTAAGGCACCTGGTTGCTGCCGCGCAAAAGCCGCAAGTCCTGAAAGCCTGGTTGCGCGTGCCCGAGCACGTCCAGAGCGAGTTCCAATTGCTGCGCGCCGTCGCGGGTGATTTTCACCGGCTTGCGGAATTTCCACGCTGACACGTCAAGCGCCGCGCCAGTTCCCTCGATACCGGGCAGAACTTCCGGCGCGCGATAATCCGGGTTGTTCACCGGCGGTGGGAGCTTGATCGGTGCGACCGCCACGGATTTGAGGTTCATGTCCAGCGCGGCCAGGTCGTAATGCGGTGCGGCGCATTGACCGTTGCCGGTCAACAGATGATAAACGCCCTCCTGTCGCGCGAGAAACACGAGATAAACCGGGCGCCGCTCGACGCGCACGGCGGTGATGGGCAAGGGCGGGCTGTCCTGATTCCGGATGAACAAAAACAATTCCCGCGAACGGATCAGTCCTTCCAAGGGCGCCGAGAGGCTTTCCGCCGCGGGTTGGCCTTCGATGGCGACACGATAAATCGCACCTTGGCCGATGGTTTGCTCGCGAATGGAGTCTTCCGAAATCTGCGGCACGGCGAATGTCACCTGCCGGTTGAAAAGCGGTTCGGCGGTTTCAATTTGGACGGCGGCGAGACTCAAATTCGCCGCACCGAGATCCAACGCCAATCGCGTTTCTCCCGGATTTTCGTTGCGTTCGGCGATGGTCACCGGCAGCCACTCCGTCGGGGCCGGTTCCTTTACCGCCACGCGGATGCGCGCACCGGTAAAAGGAATCGGCGGCGAACGCTGGTCGTCCACCGTCAACCGCAACCACGGCCATGTGCTGGCGGGGAAGGAAACGTGGAGCCGGTTCACACCGTTCGGCTGCCGGAAAATCGGCTGTCCCTGCTCCAGGGTCTGCCAGCGTTTGAGGTCGGTGGAACCTTCGATGCGCACCGGTTTGAGGAAATTCTCCGCCGGGGTTTCCAGCGTGACATCATCGAGCGGTTGGGTCAGTCCGGTTTCTAGGACAATAGCCGTGTTGCTCGGGGTCAATGAAATGTGAAATGATTTTACGTTTTGAACGACCTTCACCACCGGGACCGGGCGTTCAATCAGATAAGGCACTTCGTTGCCCGCGTCGTCAAAAAGCCGCAGGTCCTCGAGCGCGGGGCGGGCCACATCGAGCGTTTCGACTGGCAGGCTCAGTTTCACCAGTCCGGGCGCGGGCACGGTGAACGGTTGTTCGTGCTGCCAGTTGGCGGGCAGGCCGGCGGCGTCGGCAGAACCGGCAACGGCCAGCGCGAAAACGCAAAGCCAATTCATCCACTGACCGAAACCGATTTTGTGCGGTGGGGCGAGCGTCCCCGCGAGCCGTTTGTAAATTCCCGGATAAGGCTCGCGAGTACGCTCGCCCCACCAGAGCAGATTTCCCGAGTTGCTGCTATTTTGACGTTTCATTTTTAGTTTCCTTGTCTTTGGCGGCGGAGGCGTAGAAGCGTTGATAGGCGAACGACGCCAGCATGGCAATCACCGCCACGCCGATGAACGCGCCGATGCGGTAGAGCTGCTCAAGGTGCGCCAAGTCGCGGAAAAAGAGTTTAACCAGTGTGACGCACAAAAGACCAATTGCGGCATAACGTGACGCGGAGATCTTCCTGGCAATACCGACCACCAGCAGCACGAGCGCGAATAGCGCCCAAGCAATCGAATACGTCATGTCACGCTTGAAAATTAAATCGGAGGGGAGGTTAGTGCTGAAGATGGAAGTCAGCGTCGAGCCGGGTGCGCTGAAGAAATCGGCAATTTCAATGTTCAACAACAGAAACGCCAGCACCGTGCCCAAGCCGGCCAGAATGGGTGGCGTGTTGGAATGCAAAATCAGATTTCGCGGCGGTGCGAGCAACCGCGCACCGACAAACAGGCAGACCGTCACGATGCCGTAGGCGTAAAGATACCAGTTGAGAATCGGCGTGGTGCTGCGCGCATGATATTCGAGCACGGCGGGATTGAACGCGAGGCGGACGAACGCGGCGACCAGCAGCCCGGCACCCACCAGCCGCAGACCCGGATGCGGCACACGATGAAACAGCCACAGCAACGCCGCACCTTCCAGCGCCCAACCGATGGTAATCCATTGGCGGTCGAACTGGATCGGGAAAATGAGCGTGATGAAAAACAACGCCACGCCGCCGAACCAGGCCAGTTGCGTCAGGCGCGCCGGGCTCTCTGGAATTTTCTTTAACACCACTACCAGGCTCAGGAGCGGCGGGATGGCAAAAGCCGCGGGCAGCAGGCCCATGATCTGATTCGGATACACCGCGATCACGAGCCGGTGGATAAGAAAAAACTGCGGCAGGCCGGCTATCGCCGCCGTGGCCCACGGGACAACCCGGTCACCAAACTTTTTCAGGAACAGGAATGGGAACAACGTAAACACGGCGAAGAAAATCAAATACCACGTCAGCGGCAGGTTCGGCGACACGTTGGGATTCACGGCATCAAACCGGTTGAAGTGCCAGGCGCATTCCAGCGCCGCAACGCAGGCCAGCCCGATGGCGGGCAGCCAGTCCTGTGAAAACATCTTCGCCACACCCAACAACAGCACGATCAGGAGCAGGGCGAGCCCGAAGACCGGCGATGGATTCGCCAGTTGCAACCGCAACGTGGCCATGATGAGCAGCAGGAAGGGCAGTACAGCCGAGCAGGCCGGCAGGAGCGCGGCCAGGTTTTCCGGCTGCAGGGAATCCTCATTGAGAGGGATGGCTTTGGTGAGCGCATCGGGTTTCAGTTTGCGCACGGCCCAGACGCTCACCGCGACGAAGAAAATCGCGAATGCGCCGAGCAGGAAAAAGGACGTGGACAATCCGGTGAGTTCGACCGGGATTTTGAAAATCAGCACGCCGGTGGCGGCGAGCGTCAGCACCATCACCACCAGCACCGGCAGCAACGAGGCCAGCAGGACGGCCAGACCGATGGCCAGCACGTCCACCAACAGCACGAACGGCCAGACGATGAACGACAACTCGGCGAGCTTGAAAATGGGAATGAGCACCAGCACGAGCGCCAGCGGCGGGAAGAGCTGGCTGCCCCATAACGGCGTGGTGACGCCGCGCCGGCGTTGCAACAAAACGGGGAAAACCGAGTGAACGATGGCGAAGATGAAATAGAACGCCAGGGCCGCGTTCAAAAGCTCGTTGTTCAGGGATTTGGCCGTCCACGCGGCGAGCAACCCAAAGACCGCGAGGCCGGCGATGGGCTGGGCGGGGGCAATTTCGTCATCCAGCAGGACAAGGGTGGTGACGATCAGGTCAATCAGGAAAACAAAGCCGAACATCAGCCACGGCCGTTGCGCCAGCGGCGCGAAAGCCAGGAACCAGGCGGTGAAGGCAAGCGCGACGGCAACCAGGCCAAGCGTGGATCCCGAAAGCCATTTGTTTGCTGCCCCGCGGAGTTTTGCGGCCCAGGACGCCGCGAGGTAAAGCGCGTTAAACCCGAGCAGGACGGCCAGCGCGACCAGGATTTTGTTGCCTTCAAAATATTTTCCCGTCTCGAAAAATTTTCCCGCCCAGCCGATTTGCATGAAAACGGTCCCGGCGGCGGCCAGCGCGGTCAGGAAATGCCAGCGGCGGTTCAACGCCACCACAATCAGGCCGGCGTCGAGGATGGCGATGTAGCCGAAGAGACCCAGCGGATTGTCCTGGCCGGTGGAGAGCAGAATCGGCGTAAGGAAACCACCCAACATGCCGAGGATGGCAACGACCATGGCATCGAGCCGCACGGCGAGCAGGAAAGCGGTCGTGGTGATGAGCGCCATCAACAGAAAAGTCGGGATCGTTCCGAAGAATTCAAAGTGGTAAATCGAACGGCACGCAAAGGTGACGGCATAAAGAATCACCACCCCCGTTGCGCACAAGGTTTGTGCGCCGACGGTGTATTGCTTTCGCCGCTGCAACCAGGAGCCCCCGATGAGCAAAGCGACGCCGGTGAGGAACCCGAAGGCCATGCGGAGTTCCGGCGAAATCAGGTTGTGATCAAAAGAGTACTTGATTGCGAATGCAATGCCGAGAAAGAATGCCAGCCCGGCTGCATAGGCAAACCCCTTTACGCCCAGAAACTGTTCCCAATTGATGGCGTGGCCGGTTGGGCGTGGAGCCGCTGGTGCCGGCTTGGGTGGTGCGGGTGCCGCGGATACGGGTGGCGGCGCAACGATGGGCGGCGGTTGGGGCGGAACAACGGGCTTGGGTATGGCGATCGGTTTTGGTAACACCGGAATCGGTGGCACTTCGGCAACTTTTATCGTCGCGGCGACCGATGCAGGCATCGGTTTTGGGGCTGGTTCGGCCGGTTTTGCGGATTCCCCATCCCGTTTCAGCCGGATGACTTCCGACTCCAGTTCGCTGAGCCGAAGGGAGAGTTCCTCGATGCGCCCCTTGGCTTGGACGGCGCGCGCAATCAGCCAGATGGCCAGAACGATGGGAACGCCGAGAACCACCAAGACGACAACAGGTATCATTTCCATAAAGTTTCCTTTCCGGCGAACGGAACAGCTTGGTTGAACTCAGTCTGCGCTTCGGTGCCGGGTCGTGGCAAGCAGGAATGACCAGGCTTGCCCGACAACAGCGCAATGGGCGGAACGGCGTTGATTCCGGTTTGTTTTCACGGCACAACCATAGCGGACGAGGTGCTGCGGAGGTTAATTGATAAAAGTGTGGTCGCTTCACAAAACTCAATGTGCCAAAATCCACAAGTCAGGAATGTATATTGGAATGGGTGAATCGCCATCACCGGTCCGGTGGCCATAATTTTGCTTGTGGCGTGCGCCAGCAAACGGGATTACATTGAAGCACGTGAAAAATATTGCGGTGCCCATTCTCATGGCGCTGTCAATCCTGCCCCGGGAAGGACGCGGACAGACCAACGCCACCCCGGCGGGTAAGGAGGACCATTTCGCCGCCGAGCGCCGGCGCATGGTGAAAGAACAATTATCCAGTTCGGGATACGGCATCACCAATGCGCGCGTGCTGGCCGCCATGGGCAAGGTCCCCCGCCACGAATTTGTCCCGGCGGAACTCCGACACCGGGCCTACGACGACGGACCACTGCCCATCGGTTATGACCAGACCATTTCCCAACCTTACATCGTCGCCTTCATGACCGAAAAACTTGAGCTGAAGCCAACGGACCGCGTGTTGGAAATCGGGACCGGTTCAGGTTACCAGGCCGCGGTGCTCGCCGAATTGGCGGGCGAGGTTTACACCATCGAAATCGTTGACGCACTGGCGCAACGCGCCGGGGCCGACCTGAAGCGTCTCGGTTACACGAACATTCATGTGCGCGCCGGGGACGGTTATCAGGGCTGGCCGGAAGTCGCACCGTTCGATGCCATCGTCGTCACCTGCGCCCCGGAACAGGTGCCGCAGCCGCTCGTTGAACAACTCAAGGACGGGGGCCAGATGATCATCCCCATCGGACCGGGATGGGACCAGAATCTGGTGCTGCTCCACAAGCAGGGTGGGCGGCTGGAGAAACGCGCCGTGCTGCCCGTGCGATTCGTGCCGATGACCGGCAAAGCCGCGCACGAAATCAACCCATCCAATCAACCCGCCTTCACGCCGCATTGAAGGCCGGGTGGCGGGCAATTTGGCGACTCGGCAGAGCGCCGCAAACTCATTGAACGATCTGCAGCGCTCTGCCAAGACGCCGCTACGTGCAGCTTTTTCCTTTCGCTTCCCGCGCAATCCGTGTTTCATCCGTGGCGGTTTGAACTATGCCTAAACGGACAGACATCCATTCAGTGCTCATTATCGGCGCCGGACCGATCATCATCGGCCAGGCGTGCGAGTTCGATTATTCCGGCACGCAGGCCTGCAAGGCGCTCAAGGAGGAAGGCTACCGCGTCATTCTCATCAACTCCAACCCGGCCACCATCATGACCGACCCGGAGTTCGCCGATCGTACCTACATCGAGCCCATCACGCCCGAGTGCGTCGAAAAAATCATCGTGCGCGAGAAGGAGGAGATGAAAAAGCTCGGCGCAAAGGGCAAACTCGTTTTGCTGCCCACGCTTGGTGGGCAAACGGCATTGAACACCGCGATGGAGCTTTACCGCAGCGGGGCGCTGAAAAAACACGGCGTGGAAATGATCGGCGCCAATGCCAAAGCCATCGAACGCGGCGAAGACCGGCAGGTGTTCAAGGACCTCATGCTATCCATTGGATTGGACGTTCCGATCTCCGGCACCGCGCACAACATTGAGGAAGCCCGCGCCGTAACGGAAAAAATCGGGCGTTTTCCCGTCATCATCCGGCCGGCGTTCACGCTTGGCGGCACCGGCGGCGGCATCGCCTACAACCGCGATGAATTCGAGGAACTTGCCAAACGCGGCCTGGACCTCTCGCCCGTCAGCGAAATTCTCATCGAAGAATCTCTGCTCGGCTGGAAAGAATTTGAAATGGAGGTCATGCGCGACAAGGCCGACAACTGTGTCATCATCTGCTCCATCGAAAACTTCGACCCGATGGGCGTGCACACCGGCGACAGCATCACCGTGGCGCCCATCCAGACGCTGACGGACAAGGAATTCCAGATCATGCGCGACCAGAGCTTTGCCGTGATTCGCGCGGTGGGCGTCGAGACCGGCGGCTCGAACATCCAGTTTGCCGTCAACCCGGACAACGGCCGCATGGTCATCATTGAGATGAACCCGCGCGTCAGTCGCAGCTCCGCGCTGGCGTCCAAGGCCACCGGCTTTCCCATAGCCAAAATTGCCGCCAAACTCGCCGTGGGTTACCTGCTTGACGAAATCAAGAACGACATCACGCGCGAGACACCGGCGAGCTTCGAGCCGACGATTGATTACGTGGTGGTGAAGGTGCCACGGTTTGCGTTCGAGAAATTCGCGCAGGCCGACCCGACGCTGACCACGCAGATGAAAAGCGTGGGCGAAGCCATGAGCATCGGGCGCACGTTCAAGGAAAGCCTGCAAAAATGCCTGCGCTCGCTGGAGATTGGCCGGAGCGGCCTGGGCGGCGACGGCAAGCCCTGGCGCATCGGCACGGAAGTCTATGGCGACCGCGACATCCTGCCCAAGGATGTCATCAGCCGCAAACTGAGCGTGCCCAACGCCGAACGGGTATTTTTCATCCGCCACGCCCTGCGCGCCGGCTTCACCATCGAGGAGATCTTTAACTTGACCAAGATTGATCGTTGGTTCTTGGTTCAAATAAAAGAAATCGTCGATTTCGAAGAAGAACTCGCCACGACCAAAAACTGAAATGACGATTTCAATCCACAATCCGAAATCTGCATTCCGCAATTGCCAAGGCCGCCGGTTCCTGACACAAATCAAAGAGATTGTGGATTTCGAAGAGGAACTCGCGGGGGCGAAGAATTGAAGCCAAGCGACAAACTCCGATGGACAAACCGCAAAGACCAAAGGAGCACGTCACCGGAGACATTGCCCAAACCAGTGTAGCCCTAATCTTCAAACGATGGGGATGGACCGCCGATATTGTTCAAAGCGATTACGGGGAAGATGTTGAGTCCAACATTTTCGCGGAAGGCCAACGCACAAATCTTTATTTCCGGTGTCAGGTCAAGGGAAAGTCTCTCGGGGACGAAGTCACTGAAACGGATGACGGTTACCTGAGCGTTACAATCAAAGCTTCTATCTGCCGACAATGGGTCGAAGAGTATTTTCCGATCTTCATTGCCGTTTACGATGTTGAGAGTGGTCGTGCATACTGGTGTGATCCTATGCCCCAGCTTCGTGCCGATTATAGCCGTTTGGGTCAAGAATCCATTTCGTTCCGTCTGTCACGCGAATCTGACCTCGCAAATTCTCGTCAGCTTCTCAGTGGGATCATTGAGAAGTTTTACGCAAAGCTTCTGCGGCTTGATGATTTTTCGCTTGCTTGCGATGTCTATCCGGTGTTGATGCCAGGTTATCGCAGTGAATCTGTCGCTTCACCTTTCGTTGCTTTTAACGAATCACGCGAACGAGACGAGATGAGTTTGGAACGTTGCCAAACCAATCTTAACTGGCTTCCAAGTTGGATGACCGTGCTCAAAACGCTTCAGCCGCGATTCATCTCTGGCTTTAATGTCCAAACCCAGAACCAAGACTTGGAGGCATTCATCAAGTCTGCAAGAGATGTCGTGTCAAAATCGGGTTTTGAGTTGCTACCCGGCGAATGGCTTTCATTTATTTTCAGTCCAATTGAGTTGACAAGCCGCGACAAACATCCGAAACACCAAACCCCATATGCCGGTGAATTGACCCACTGGCAGTGCATGTCGAAAATTGGGGAGAAACTCGTCGAGGACCGACAATACGCATTTGCGCCCCCTGAAGGCTTTCTCAGGGAGGTATCGCGACGGCATTTGAGTTGGGATAGCCATTTTTACGTGTGCCCCGAACTGGACCTAGCTGTTCAGTTTTTCGCGCGCGTTTCCCCAACGCCGGATGACTTCCTTAGAGCCGAACAATTCAAGAAACACATTCATTCACAGATGTTGCCTTGGCGATGCCTCGCTGCCGAGGCAGAAGCCGTGCATCGGGCTGTGGCGAGCGACGGATTTGTTTTCATGCAAACTCCAGAAGCTGAAACTGAACCCGGATGGGTCTCCGGAGTAATCACGATGCACGCAACCAATCCACACTTGGGCGTGTTCCATCTCGTAATGGATTGGCGAGAATTCGGTCAGCGGCCTATTGCTGCTGCTCTGGAAAAGACAGGCACACTTGCACGTTTGCCTGGAGAAGAAGCCACTGTAGAAGTTTGGGCAATCATAGAAAAGTTGTTCGGACATCTTTACGCACAACCTCCCGAAGAGTTGCTCGTCGCTCTTCCAGACCATGTGAACGGCGTCCCAATTAACCACAAGCGGCGGGTGATTGAAATCTCACGGTTCAGAAAAAAATCCAGTGTTGACCCCTTCGGGATAGACAAAGAGAAATTCAAAGAAGCGCTCAGCCAAGCTTTGCGGGGCGAGGCACGCGTCACTGAATTTCAATGTGAAAAGGTTAAGGGATTAGTGGCGTTTAATCGCTATGCTCTTTATATGGAGCCAGCTCTGGAGATCAGTTCAAAAGATTGTTTCACGCTTATCAAAGACAGAGTCGTTCGAGCGTTCGACACGTTGGAACAGCGCGAATGTGGAGGGGGACTCAATACGAAGGCTATTCTTGAATTCGATGGCCAAATTGATTTCGAGCGAGAGTGATCTGTCGTGCTCGGCGTGCTCGAATCCCAACGAGATTCAAATCCATCAGCCTAGGGTTGCTCCGAATGCTTTCGGGGCTACCCTAGGAAACCAGCCAACCAATTTATCAACGCTGAAAACGTTGCATCCAATCCGCCGCAACCTGACACAACTCCTTCAGAGTTGTTTTTCATTTTGCCAGTTCACCCAGCGTAGCCGCTGCGCGGCAACGCCGGGCTGAAGGTTGCAACCGCGTTGCGGTTGGCCGTTGCGCCCGCATCTAGGCGTGTCGCCATTCTCACAAAAAAATGGTTCTTCGCCATCAGTGGCGCAATTCAGGATTGTCTGGGGTGCCGTGTGGGGTTACTGTTATTCCTGACGCCGTGAAATTCCGCTTAGTTAAAATTTTGGACGTGGTTGGGCTGCTCGCTCCGTTTGTCTGCCTCGCGCAAACGGGAATATTAATCACGGCTTTCACCAACCCTGTCCCCAGCGCATTTGCTGAATTCGGCTGGTCGGTGGCGACGGTGGGGAATGACCGGGTGCTCGTCGGCGCGCCCGCCGATGACACGGGAGCCGAGAACGCGGGAGCCGCCTATCTGTTTAATACGAACGGCACATTGCTGTTGAGCTTCACCAATCCGGTCCCGAAGATGGGCGCGCAGTTCGGCGAGGCCATGAGTGCAATGGGCAACAATCGCGTGATCATCGGCGCGCGGTTTGCGGACGGCGGCGGTGCGGCCTACCTGTTTGACACCAATGCAAACTTGCTGACGACTTTCACCAATCCCACTCCGTCGTCGGTACTCCAGTTTGGCAGTTCCGTGGCGGCGCTGGGTCGGGACCGGGTACTGATCGGGGCACAAGGCTATCAGTTGAGCATCCCCAACAGCGGCGCGGCGTTTTTGTTCAGCACGAACGGGATCCTGTTAACCACGATCACCAATCCGATTCCGGGCGATAATCTGTTTGGTCACTCGGTTGCAGTGGTCTTCAACGACAAATTGCTGGTGGGCGCGCCGCAGACCGACCCTTATACCTCGAATCCCGGTGGGGCTTATTTGTTTAATACCAATGGCACTTTGCTGATGAATTTTACCGATTCAAATGCGCCAAACTATGAGAATTATGGGTGGTCCATGGTCGCGTTGGGTAACGACCGGGTGCTTATCAGTGCGTCATCGGGAACCGTTTATTTATTCAATACCAACGCTGCGGTGCTAGCTTCTTTCACCGATCCGAATGCGGATCCGAGCGCGCAGTTTGGCTCCTCCATCGCCGCGGTGGACACCAATCAAGTGCTCATCGGCGCCCCCGATGACAATGTCCAAACCCGCTCCGGGACGGTATTTTTGTTCAGCACGAACGGCAACACGCTGGCTACTTTTACCAACCCCACGGCGATATATCTCAATCTATATCTTGGGTTCGGCAGCTCATTAGCCGTCTTTGGCGACGATTTGGTGCTGGCAGGTTCTCCTGGCGACAATACGGGCGCCATGAACACAGGTGCGGCATATTTGTTCAGTATCCCGCCGCCATTGCTCCAGATTCGGCTAACAGCGACGAATCAAGTCGCCGTCTCCTGGCCTTCTCCCGCGCCAAGATGCGCGCTTCAGGAGAATACGAATGGCCTCCAAACATCAAACTGGAGCAATGTGACAAATGGCATTCAAGATGACGGCACGAACCATTTGTTCATGGCTTCGCCAGTTGGAAACGCTTTCTTTCGTTTGTTTAGACCGTAGCCCTTTCGTTTCACTGCGTTACGCTTCGTCCGTGAATCCCAACGGGATGGACTCACTCGCGCCCGCTCGCTCGGCCTTGGCAGGCCTTTGGCTTTGCCAAATTCCTTTCGCCGTTTCCCAAACGGCTCAAGTCAAATCCATCAGCCCAGGGTTGGCGATCCAAGCCGGACTGGTCTATCGCGCTTAGCTGAGAAAAGGTCGTCACAATCTGTGACTACCTTGAAATTGCAAATTGTGATTTCGGGATGAACGCGGAACTGGTAACAATTTGCGAACTTAAACGTTTGAGGTGGTAGCAAATTACAACCGCCTCTTGCCTCGGCGAAGAACTGAAATTATGGAGCAGGAAACCGGAAAGGCGCTTTCGCAGATCGCGCGGCGCTCGATCGAAGCCGCGTTCCGCGGCGATGCGGGAAAACCGGCAATCGCGGCGGAGGGCATCCTGGGCGAGCGGCACGGCGTGTTCGTTACCATCCGCGGTCCGCGACAGAAATTGCGCGGCTGCGTCGGCACGTTGACACCACACTTTGCGAACACCGCTGAGGAAACGTGGCACGTCGCGCGCGATGCCGCCTTCCGTGATGGACGTTTTGCGCCGGTTGGCCCCCGCGAATTGGAGCATTTGCACTTCGAGGTCAGCGTGGTTCACCCGCCGGAGGAAGTCACCTCGACGACGGAGTTGGACCCGCGGCGTTACGGCGTCGTGCTGACCACCGAAGATAATCGTTGCGGGATATTGCTGGCCGACGTCAAAGGCATCAAAACCGTCGAGCAACAACTCACCACTGCGCGGTGCAAGGGTGGCATTGGCGAGTTCGAGCCGGTGCGCATCCAGCGGTTTGCCGTGAAGAAGTTCCGCGAGGAGGATTGAAACTAGAGGACGGCCCATGAACTCCACGATCGCCGAATCCAACCGCCCGGGGCGTTGGTGAACGCCGCTGCCGAACTCGTCCGCAATCACAGTTTATGATTTCAAGAAGGATGTGGAACTGGTAACAATTTGTGACCTCAAGATCGTGGCAGCAAGTGGGCAGAGTTTTTGAAATGCCAAATTGGCATATCAAATGGACCGGTCACAATCTGTGACCGGTTCGGGTTAAGGTCGCAATTTGCGACCTTAAAGTGTTTGAAGGTGGTCACAAACTGTGACCACCTCTGGGTGAAAGGCATAAAATGGAAGGGCATAGCGGGGGCGAAGAACTGATTTATGAAAGTTGATTACAAGGCTCTCTTTGAGCGGCTGACAAAGCGCTATGGTGATGTAACGCCGCAGGCACTTGAGAGCATTCTCTGTCCGGTTCTTATTCCGATTAGAACACTCGACAAAACCATCATCAAGGTTTCCGGCCAAAGCCACTACCGCGCCAGCTTCAAGATCCGTATCGACAAGGAGTGTGAAGACTTGGCTGTTCCCGGTCGAACGGGCAAATTTGTTCCACAATCCTACGAGGAAGGCGGTGTCTGGCGGGAAATTGCCAAAGGTCGGATTCTTTCTGTGGATAAGCGAGCAGGCGTTGCCGAAGGAGAAATTTACACAGGTTCAGCTTCAAAGAAAGCAGAGCTTGAGAAAGCGCTGGCGGGTCTCTCACAAAACGATTTCTTGGAAGTTGACCAGTATGGGGCATCGGCAAAAGTTCTCAGCGGCTTGGTCGAGTATTCGCTTGTTCAAGTTTTGAAGAAGGCCGGTTACAAAGTACGCCGGATGCCCGAAGACATGGCTAAGCATATCGGCGGCTACGCTTATTTTGATTTCGAAGTGGAGAAGTCAGGCGTCATTAAAAAGCTCGAAGCTAAATCACTTTGGGGAACGAACACCAAATTCGCGCGCTTGATTCACAGCCTGACAGATGGTTATCCAACGAGCAGTTGCAAATTTGCCACCCAAGACTTCTTTGCGGTCAGTCTTTTCTTGCGTAGCGGCAACATCCGCGAATTTGCGTTCGCCCGTTCAGTTCCTAAAGACGTCAAGCGCTATGGCTTGCCGCGAGCTGAAAAGTTTCCTGATCATGTGAACCAGAATCCACCGTGCGAGATTGGCGACGGGACGTGGTTTGGATCGCTGGATGAGGTTTGGAAGCTGGCTTGAAGTTCATCTGCCGCCACGCAGCCCCGGCACTCTCAATAGATTCCTTGAAGCGCTTTCGGATGGTATGAAGACGTTCCTCGTTCTCTGAAATCTCTGCGGCTTGCCGCCGAAGTTTCGGCAAATCCTCCCGCCGAGCCGGCAGCAGCACCCCCAAAAGACAGGACTCGTCAATAGCGGGGTACGCGATGCCGACGTTGTTGCGCATAAGTTGAGCAATCACAAATTCGGTCTTCAAGAGACAGGCCAAAGTCAGTGCGTTAATCTTCGTTGGCCGCAAGACAGCCAGCCCGGTCGTGCAAACCGAGCCATCTTGATGCGGCCCAACGATCCCGACTGTCCCGCGCTCTGGTCGGACCGTTGAAACCAGCACGTCACCTGCTTTCACAATCTTTCTCGCCCGACTCGGTGCGACTGAAGTTTCGATACTGTTGGAGTAAACAACACAAGTCTGTGAATCAATGTCAGAGATTTCGATATAATTGAATTGTTTGTCTCCCCATCGGCGCGGGTCGGCGCGCTCGTCCACCAACTCGGCAACGTCCGAAACATAAAGATCCTCGTCGGTCTTGAGGTTGAGACGCTGCTCAACTTCGGCTGACAGCGAAGCGTGGTGTTGAGCATCCCACCGCTCAAGAACATGGGCATCCTCCAGCCACCTTACCAAATTCGATTTGGGCGGCGGCTCGGTAATCTCATTGAGGATGCGAGGGAGATCACCCTCGCCCTGAACAATCTTCATGCGCTGGTTTGCCTTCGTCGCAACTGTAAATCCGATGTCTTGGCAGATGGCGAACGCCGTGCATTGTGATGAACCGTTTGCTTTCGATTTCTTGCGCAGATGAAGAATGGAGGTTTTTGTGTTTGTGCCTGCAACACCAAAAGTCACGCTAGGCAACGAAACGACCGTGCATAAATCAATGTCGTTCGCAATTCCCCGGCGCAGTTCCTCAAACACGGCCTTGTTCGTTAAAATGCTGTCGGGCACGATTGCGATGAGTTGCCCCCCAGGAGCAAGCCAGTCGAGGTAACGCTCCATGAATAAAATTTCGGAATCCAAACGTCCGGGGAAACGCCGTGACCACTGGGTTGCAATCTTGTATTTCACCAAGTCGTTGCCTTGAAAAGACGCGCCGAAGGGGGGATTCGTTAGAATCAACCTGACCTTTCCGGCCAAACTGTCCGTAAGTTTGGCATCCGCTCCGTTTCTGGCGAGCGAGTTGGCGAGGTGAAGCCTGGCCATCGGAAAACCGAACATGGCAATGTTGGTCAGCGCCAGCCGAACCATTCTCTCGCTTTTATCTATCCCGACCACCACGCGCCCAAGCAGAGCATTGAGCCAAGCTTCGCGCTGCTTGGCGTCTTGTATGCGTTCCTTCATTCGCTCCTGAAGCTGGTGAACTGTTTCGGCTAGGAATGAAGCCACCCCGCACGATGGATCGAGAATCAAACCGAAATCGGCACACCGCTTGGGATCACAAAGCATCTCCAGTTCCGAGTCGGACAGTCCATGAATCGCCAGACCAATCATGAATCTGACCACTTCAGGCGGTGTCAGATATTGGCCAAGCTCTTTCTCGTCAATAAACGAATCCGCCAAGAATTTTCCAAACACTTCGTTGAGAATGTCGAAGCCGGAAAAACTAAATGAGGAGGTTTGCCGTTGTAATGTTTCAAAACACTCAACCAACTCCGCCGCCAACTCGTTCTCCTGTGGCTTGAGCTTCAATTCAAAGTCCCGCGCATCCACAGAGTGCGCGAGTGATTCCGGCAGGCTTTGACGAATCGTTTCGTCCACATGCTCTTTCAAAGCTGCGGCCAGACTCTGGCCGTTTCGAGCAACGGCCTGCCGGGAAATGCCCCCGTTACCACGGCGCAGACCTTCGACGTGAGCAAAGAGAAGTTTGGACAGTTCATCCAGTGCCTGGCTTCTCGATGACAGATGAGCGCGCTTATGCAGAATCTCTCGAATAGACCGGAGCGTTGCGTCAACTGCCTCCGTTATCATCGGATGATGCGGGGTGACACGGTAGGCTGGCGGGGTCTCTTTTAATTCGGACGGTTGGCTTACCAGTTCGGAATAAATTTTTCGGAGCTTTGCCTCATAGGCGGGACGGGGCTTGGCTGCGCCAGTCACCCAGCGTTGAACCGAAGCTGGCGATGCTTTGAGTTGAACGGCCAGCAACTGCGGGTCGCCTGCGTGGAAATCCAGCACGGCCTTTAATACTTTTTCAACGGAATCCATGTGCCGATTCTACCTGCGGGATTTATTGTGTCTACACTTTTCTACACGTCGTGTAAGGAAGTGTTTTCCATTCTCGCACGCTCGTGTTTGATTGTGGTTTGCTACCTTTGGCGGCGTATTAAACCCCAGCCACAGGTGCTGGCGCACGGCCACCAGCACTCGCAGGCCGGCGCAACCTTTCCAAACTTTCCCGTTTCCCCCGCGCTTCCGCCTTCGCTCCCGTCTTCGTTTCACTTCGACGCGGCAAGTTGCTTCAGCGCGACGAGGCGATGAGTCTTACACCCGCAGATAAACGTAGATGGCGAAGATGACGGCGGCGAGGCCGGCTGCCGCCGCGAGGAACCAAAGGTAGCTCCGCCTCTGCGCCGCGATGGCGAAGGTGGAAACGATGACCGCGGCTTGCGCGGCCAGCATGCCGAAGAAAAACTTCCCGCTGCGCTTGTGATGGCGCTCCGCCGAGATGTTGATTTTGCGCACCTGCAATTCGTAGAGGTTGGCGATGGATTGGTTCAGTCTCGCCTCCGTGTCGTAACGCGCGGCGTTGTAGCGCATTTTGGCGGCGGTAAGGTCGCGGGCGGCGGCTTTGTCGCCGGCGGGCAGGGATTTTTCCAATTGATCGAGGGCTTGATTGGCCGGAGCGATGGCGGTGTCGAACGCGAGGGCGTTGTCTTTGGCGGCCAGCAGGGCGGTCGCCAGGGATTGGTCGTCCACTGATTTCAAAAGGCCGGCGATCTCGGTTTCCGGTTTTTGTTTTTCAATGGCCTGCAGCGCGGCTTCGACGTTTGCTTCCACGCTGAGGGCGGCCGGGGCGGGAACTTTCTCCAGCGCGGGGTTGTCTATCGGCCGGATGTCGGTGGTGGCGGTGAGGAGTTCAAATGAGTTTCGTTGCATCGCGCCCCGGAGTTTCTTGGCCTGAAAGTAGCCCCATTGGTCGCCGGCCTTGGACTGGAGTTGCGCGCCGAGGGCGCGGTCGTATTGGGCGCGGGTCATCTCGCTCGAAGCCAGTCCGGCGAGCAAGGTCGCAATGACCGTCATCACCACGGGCGTGGCGAGGAGGATTTTGCCCCATTTGGTTTGCGGCACGTTGCTGGTTAATTCTTCAGGCAATTTTGTTTTCATCCAGGCGGGAAGTTACACAAACCGAACCGGTCAAAGCAATGGGCTTGAGATGGAGTGATGGAACCGTGTCCTGGTCAATGCATCCGCGGCAGGGCAGCCAAGGATTGCGCAACGCGCCTTGGCGGGGGCGAAAAATTTGGATAGCGTGGCCCGATGCGCGCTTTCGTCATGTCAATCTGTGTTGCCAGCGTCACGTTGCTGGTTGCACCGGCGCGGACGGTTGCCGCCGCCGGGACCACCGTCGAGCAATGGGGAATTATTGAAATCGCCCTTGCCGGCCCGACCAACGGCAACCCGTTTGTCGATGTAAACCTCTCCGCCCGCTTCACGCAAGACACCAATTCGGTTGAAGTGGTGGGCTTTTATGACGGCGATGGCGTTTATCGAATTCGTTTCATGCCGGAGCAACAAGGCGGGTGGTGCTATAAAACCAAAAGCAACCGCCGCCCATTAAATGGGAAAACCGGCGCGTTCACCGTCACCGCACCCTCGGCCAACAACCACGGCCCGGTGCATGTGACGAACACCTTCCACTTCGCCTACGCCGACGGCACGCCGTTCCGCCAGCTCGGCACGACCAGCTACGGCTGGACCCACCAGAATGACGAATTGGAGGAGCAGACACTCCAGACGCTTGCCGCCGCCCCCTTCAACAAAATCCGCATGTGCGTTTTTCCCACGTCGGAATCCTGGAACCAGAGCGACAATCCCGCGCGCCACCCGTTTGTCGGCCAGCCGACGAATCAGTGGGATTTCAGCCGTTTCAATCCGAAGTTTTTTCAGCACCTCGAAAAGCGCGTCGGCCAGTTGCGCGACCTCGGCATCGAGGCGGACGTGATACTGTTTCATCCCTACGACAAAGGCCGCTGGGGTTATGACCGCATGAATGCCGCAACCGATGACCGCTACGTGCGTTACGTCGTCGCGCGGCTGGCGGCTTATCGCAACGTCTGGTGGTCGCTGGCCAACGAATACGATCTCATGCGCGAAAAGCACGAGCCGGATTGGGACCGCATCTTCCAACTCATCCAGCGCAGCGATCCGCACGGGCATCTGCGTTCCATTCATCACAGCATGCTGATTTACAACAACAACCTCCCATGGGTGACGCACGCGAGCATTCAAAACGGGTCGGCGGTGGAGGACGCGGGCCGCGCGGTGCTTTACCGCGATGTCTGGCGCAAGCCGGTCGTGTTCGACGAAGTGAAATATGAGGGCGACTTCCCGCAACGCTGGGGGCACCTCACGGCGGAAGAAATGGTGCACCGCTTTTGGGAGGGGACGGTTGCGGGCACTTACGTGGGCCACAGCGAATGTTACCAGCGCCCCCAGGACGAGATCATTTGGTTGTCGCAGGGCGGCGTATTGCGCGGTCAAAGCCCGCCGCGCCTGGCGTTTCTCAAGCAAGTCATGGAGGGCGGTCCGGCTGGCGGCATTGATCCGATTGACAAATGGCAATACCCGCAAATCGGCGGCAAAGCCGGCGAATATTACCTGATCTATTTCGGCAGAGAGCAGCCGACGAATTGGATTTTTGAACTGCCCAAGCCGAAGCTGGTCGACGGCATGAAATTCAAGGCGGAAATCCTCGACACCTGGAACATGACCGTCACCCCGGTGCCGGACGCGTACACCCTGCGCAAAAAGGACAACTACATCTACAGCGACACGCAAAGCCGCTCCATCGCGCTGCCCGGGCGCCCGTGGATGGCTTTGCGCCTGCGGCGGGTGGAGGAATAAATTTTAAGGTCACAAAAGTGATCTTAAACCAGCGGAACAGCCCCCGTTCGCCGGCAAGGAGCGCGGCGTTCACGCCGCTTCACCATCCGCCAGCTCCAAGTATCCGATTTGTCCGAGAATTCAAGCTCCGTCGGGGCGGCATATTCCGCTCCTGACGGAGCTTGAATTCATTTCCAGCGCCCAACTACAAATATGTCGCCCCGCTGGGGCTGTAGATGCTTGCGCCCGGCCACCCACCCTCGAAGGCCGCGCTCAACCTTACCAACCATCTCCCGTTTTCTCCGTGCCCGGACGACATTTTCTTTGCATGCATCTCGCTCATTATCTAGCATCGTTTCATCTATGGGATTTGATTCATTTTTTGCCGGCTCCAAGGCAACCCGGCTCATGGTTGCCGCTTTGTTCGCCTCATGTCTCAGCTTCCACGCCGCCGAACCCGCATCGCCTGTTACCATCACCAATGTTGCCGCCACCGGCGCCGGGTCCGGCACCATTGAAAATTCGGTGGTGAAGATTTTCGCCACGGTGCGTTACCCCGATCCTTACAAGCCGTGGACAAAACAGTCTCCGGAAGATCAAACCGGCAGCGGCGTGGTGATCGAAGGCAAGCGCATATTGACCAACGCCCACGTCGTGGATTATGCCAGCCAGGTGCAAATCCAGGCGAATCAGGCCGGAGATAAAATATCCGCCACGGTGGAGGCCATCGCTGCGGGAATTGATCTGGCAGTGCTCAAACTGGATGATGAAAAATTTTTCGACTCGCATCCGCCACTGGCGCGGGCCAAGACATTGCCAGGCGTCAAGGATACAGTCCTGACCTACGGATTTCCGGAAGGAGGCAACAGTCTTTCGATCACCAAGGGAATCGTTTCGCGTGTGGAGTTCACGCCGTATAATTACCCGGTTTGCGGTTTGCGCATTCAGATTGATGCAGCCATCAATCCCGGCAACAGCGGCGGCCCGGCGATTGTAGGCGACAAGATGATCGGGTTGACGTTCAGCCGCCTGAATGAGGCCGAGAACATCGGCTACATCATTCCCAGCGAGGAGATAGACTTGTTTCTTCAAGATATCGCCGATGATCATTATGATGGCAAGCCCGCCATGTATGACACCATGCAAACGCTGGAGAATCCCGCCTTGCGCGCGTTTCTCAAGGTGGCCCTGCCCGTTGAGGGCATGGTGGTTCATAAACCCTACAAGGATGATCCGGCTTATCCACTGAAGGAATGGGATGTCATCACCAAAATCGGCGACACTCCAGTGGATGATCAGGGCATGATTAAGCTGGGAGACAACTTGCGCGTGCGCTTCGAATATGAAATTCAGCATATCACCACCAATGGCACCGTGCCGCTGACCGTCGTCCGTGCCGGCAAAGAACTGAAAGTCAACCTGCCCGTTTCAGCAAATTATCCGCGATTGATTCCCGGGCTGAACAGCACTTATCCCTCGTATTTTATCTACGGGCCATTGGTCTTTTCTGCCGCTACAGAAGAATATCTTGGGGGATATCTGCGGACAAAATATGCGGGGACCGTCATGTCGCGTTTGAGTAACTTGGCCAATCCGCTGGTCACGCGCATGTCGGACCAACCCGCGTTTCCCGGCGAACGTTTGGTAATCATCTCTTCACCTTTTTTCCCGCACAAGGTGGCCAAAGGCTACGACAATCCGAGGGCACAAGTGGTAAAAGCGGTCAACGGTATCCCGGTCAAAAACCTCAATCATCTCGTGGAGATTTTACGGGAAGCGAAAGACGAGTTCATCACCATCGAATGCAATACCCGTTACGGCGAAACGATGATTTTCCCGCGGGCGCAGATGCTCGCCGCCACCGATGAAATCCTGACCGACAATGGTGTCCGCTCGCAAGGTTCGACGGACACGCTGGCGATTTGGAACGCCAAACCTTCCAAGTAACACAGGCCACCAGCCTGCTCTTGCGTCTCGATGAAAAGCATTGCCAAGCCCGGCACTATTCGACAGGAACGAAGCTGCAACAGGGGGTGATTTGAAATTCGTTCGCAGTGAGCCGGATGTTGGCGGCAAATCCCCCGAATTTATTTCATCGCCGCATAAACGCGGTGCACGTCGTCGTGGTCGTCGAGGGCGTTGAGGAAGGTTTCGACGTCCTTGCGGTTGGCGGGGCTGACTTCGACAAAATTCTTGGCGAGATAACGGATTTCAGAGGCGATGACGTTCCAGCCGGCGGCTTTCAACGCCTTGGAAACGTGATCGAGGGCCTTGATTTCCGTCAGAAACCGCGCGCCCTTCTGTCCGGCGGGAACTTCGTCGGCTTCCAGCGGTTCAATTTCCTGCGCGCCGGCCTCGATGGCGTCGGCTTCCGCGTCGCGATTGGCATCGGGATGGGTGGCTTCGACCACGCCGAGGTGATTGAAGAAAAACGCCACGCTGCCGGGCTGGCCGAGCGAGCCGGCCTTGAACAAATTGCGGATTTCCGGCGCCGTGCGGTTGCGGCTGTCGGTGAGACATTCAACGATGACCGGCACCTTGTGGGGGGCGAAACCTTCATAGACGATGGTTTCGTAATTGACCTTTTCGGTGTCGAGTCCGGCGCCCTTTCTGATGGCGCGTTCGATGGTGTCACGATAGACGGAAGCTTTCTTGGCCTTTTCGACAGCGACGTAGAGGCGCGGATTGAGGTCGGGGTCAGGACCGCCGAGTTTGGCTGCGACCATGATTTCGCGGACCAGTTTGGCGACCATCTGGCCTTTTTTCTGCGCGTTGATTTCGCGTCCGGCCTGTTTCCATTGTGCGCCCATAGGCTGGCAATTGTGGAAAGATAGTCGAGTGGGTTCAATGCAAATTGCGCGGCTTGCTTTCCGGAGAAAAGGCGATGAAACAAAGACTATTGATTGTCGGGACTGACATGAACCGCCAGAGTCATTCGGGACATCTTTATTACATCTTTAAGGTGTTTGTTCAGTGGAGATGGAATGGGATGCCTGCTTGATAGAGCTTCATCTGTGATCGAATCACATCGGCCAGCGCGGTGTTGGACGGTGTCTCGGCCAGTTGCAGAGCGTGCTGCGCGGTTTCCACCGCTTCGGGAAATCGCCCAGCCTCGGCGTAGGCAGCGGCGAGCGTGCGGAGAATGACCGGGTTCCCTCCACCGGCAAGCTGATTCGCCCGTTGGGCCAGTTCCACGGCCTGGTGACCGTTGCGTAGTGACGCCTGTGGAGCAATCGCCAGCGCCCAGGCCAGGTTGTTTTGGACTTTCGTGTCGTCGGGTTTGATTTGCAGCGCCTTTTGGAAATGGGCGATCGCTTCGTCCATATTGCCCTTTTCGAACAGCGCTACGGCGAGGTTGTTTTGGGCTTCCGCGTCGTCGGGTTTGATTTGCAGCGCCTTTTGGAAATGGGCGATCGCTTCGTCCACGCTTCCTTTTTGGAGCAGAGCGCTGCCGAGGTTGTTATGGGTACCCGCGGAGTTGGGTTTGATTTGCAGCGCCTTTTGGAAATGGGCGATCGCTTCGTCCACACTTCCTTTTTTGAGCAGCGCGTTGCCGAGGGCGTTGTGGCCGACGACGTTGTCAGATGTGCAGGCGAGCGTGTGAGTCCATAGCGATTCGTTATTCTGCCAATAAGAAGTCTGCGTGCGCGCGCAGAAAATCAAAGCAACGAGGATGGTCGCGGAGAGACCACCAAGAACCCAGCGGCGGTTGCGCAGGCCAGCGCACAGATCCACCGCCGTCCAGGTCAACAGCACATACAAGCCGATCTGAGGCAGATAGGTGTAGCGATCCGCCCCTGTCTGTAATCCCACCTGAACAATCCCGATGACCGGCACCAGCATGATGAGATACCACAGCCAGCCGGTCAAAAGATAGGGACGACGACGCAGGACAAAGACACCCGTGGAAATGCCAGCCAGCAGAACCAGTGACAGCACCACTCTGGCAACCCCAACGCCCCCGGTCGTAAATGGGTATAAAACCGCCAGACCCGACGGCCAGAACATCTGGCCTAAATAGGTCACATAGGAAATCAAGGCATTACCCACGCGCAAGGGAAGGGACATATTCTCGAGCGGCTGGATGGCCTCTGTTTGAGCAAAAAGCGTGGCCGCACACGACACGGCGGCCAGTCCGAACAGGGGCAGTTTTTCAAGAAGCAAGGTTGAGCCGCCTTCGCTTCGCTTCGTCGCGCCAGGGAGTTGAGAGACGGAATTCTTGTTACTTGACACCCGCCACTTGCCACCCGCCACTCGTCCCAGCGGCCAGTAATCCAGCAGCAGCAGCACGAAGGGCAGCGTCACCATCATCGGCTTGCACATCAGACCCAATGTAAAAAACACCAGCACCAGCCCATAGAAAACTTTGGACTTTGGACTTCCCGTCCTCCGTAGCAGTACTGCGGAGGGTGGATGGACTTTGGACTTCTCCACGTACCGCACATACGCCCCGATGGTCAGCATGAAGAACACGCCGCTTAAAACATCCTTGCGTTCCGCCACCCACGCCACCGATTCCACCCGCAGCGGATGGATCGCAAACACCGCCGCCACAAACGCGCTGCGCCAAAGCGCGCCGGCTTGCGGGGCCGACTTGTCCGCCATAGCCTCGGCGACGGCGGAAGCCCCGACACCGTCGTCGGGGCGAAGGCTCGTCATCCGCCGCAGCACCAGGAAAAGCAGTATCGCCGTCGCCGTGTGGAGCAGGATATTGGTGAGATGATGGCCGCCGGGGTTCAATCCGTAAAATTGGCAGTCGAGCATATGGGAAATCCAGGTTAGCGGGTGCCAGTTGGCGCAACGAACATGGGTGAACGCCCACACGATCCCTTTGAGTGTCAGACCCCGGGCGACTTCCGGGTTTTCATACACGTAAGCTTCGTCGTCGTAAACAAACTCGTAACGTAGCGTCTGACCGAAGACCACCCAGATGATCGCCGCCAGAAAAATGCAGACCCAAAGAACCATCCAGCGGTCATTCAACCCGGCTGGACGGCCTTCAGATTCCGGCGAACGGGAGTCTGCCAATCCCGGCATGTCACCGGCCTGCGGAGCGGGCGCGCTCGAATGCACGGCAGCGGCTTTTTCCTTCGAACTTCGACTCATGGAATTGAACACATGATTAAGGAAATCCGCGCAGTGTTACGAGTAAAAAGGGGTCACTCCAGGCCGGGCTTTGATTTTTCCCATCCCGCACGCTTGAGCTTTTTGCCGGTTTCGCGTATTCGTCGTGTCATGCTCGTTGTTCATGTCCATGTTCATGTCAAGCCGGAGTGGGTGGAGGCTTTCAAACAGGCGACACTCGCCAATGTGCGAGAGAGTTTGAAAGAGCCGGGCGTCGCGCGCTTCGACGCCGTCCAGCAGCAGGATGACCCGACGCGCTTTGTGCTGGTGGAGGTTTATCGGGATGCGAATGCCGCCGCCGCGCACAAGGAAACGAAGCATTACCCGGTCTGGCGGGATGCAGTTGCGCCCATGATGGCCGAGCCGCGCTTCAGCGTGAAGTTCAACAATTTTTTCCCCAATGATGGAGAATGGCAAATCAGGTAGGGCGGGCTGTCCTCAGCCCGCCGCTTGGGTGTGCGTTTTATACCGCGGCGCGATGAGGACATCGCGCCCTACCAATTAAGAACCGTCATGCGCTTTGAATTTGCCACCGCCACGCGCATCGTCTTCGGTGCGGGCGTGGTCAATGATGCCGGCGCCATCGCCAGGGATTTTGGCCGGCGGGCACTGGTCGTGACCGGGCGTGACGCGCGTCGCGCGGAACGAGTGCTGGCCGGCTTGCGATCCGCAGGCGCGAGCGCGACAACTTTTTCCGTCGCAGGAGGGCCGGAACTGGCAACCGTGGAACAAGGCGTGAAGCTGGCGAAGGCGGAGCGTTGCGAACTGGTGATTGGTTTTGGCGGCGGCAGCGCGATTGACACGGCCAAGGCCATTGCCGCGATGCTGACCAACGACGGCGAACTGCTGGATTACGTCGAAATCATCGGACGCGGCCAGCCGCTGGCCAAACCATCCGCGCCATTCATCGCGATTCCGACAACGGCGGGCACGGGTGCGGAAGTGACGCGCAACGCCGTGCTGGCTTCGCCGGAACACGGATTGAAAGTCAGTCTGCGCAGTCCGCTGATGCTCGCCCGGGTTGCGGTGGTGGATCCTGAATTGACCTACGACTTGCCGCCCGCGCTCACCGCCAGCACCGGGCTTGACGCCCTGACGCAACTCATTGAGCCATTTGTCTGTAATCGCGCCAACCCGATGACCGACGGATTATGCGTCGAGGGGCTGCGCCGCGCGGCGCGGTCGTTGCGCGTGGCGTTCAGCAAGGGGCAGGACAAGGACGCACGGGAAGACATGGCCGTGGCGAGTTTGTTCGGCGGGCTCGCTTTGAGCAATGCCGGGCTGGGTGCGGTGCATGGTTTCGCCGGGCCGATTGGCGGCAGTTTTTCCGCGCCGCATGGCGCGACTTGCGCGGCGTTGCTGCCCCACGTGATGGCGATGAATCTCCGCGCACTACGCCAGCGTGATCCGCACGGTGCAGCATTGCATCGTTACGACGAGGCGGCATGGTGGCTCGCCGGCGATTCACAGGCCAGGGCCGACGACGGCGTGAAATGGGTTCGCGCACTCGTCACCGATTTGAAAGTTCCGCGCCTCGGCAGTTTTGGAATTCAACAAACACACATCGCCGATTTGGCCGTCAAAGCCGCGAACGCAAGCAGCATGAAAGCAAATCCCATCGTGCTCACACCGGAGGAATTGGCTGAAATTCTGGAGCAGGCATTGTGAAAGGGCCGGGCGGGAGTCAATGAGGAAAACGGGTCGGGTGGGGACGGGGGACGATGGACCTGGCGGTCGGGTGACGGGTTTGATCGCAGCGAACATCCTTGCGGCCTGGGCTTGTGATTTGCCGCGCGTGCTTTAATTTGACCGCGCAATGCAAAATGGTGTGAACGCCGCCGATTCCAATCCGCCCGCCACTTTTTCTGAATCGCCAGAGCGCAGAATCGTCTGGCTGCTGTGCCTGTTTGCCGCGGTTCACGTTTTTGTTTTTTCGGCGGCGGCCCCGTTTTTCAGCAACGTGGACGAGCAAATCCACTTTGATCTGGCGGTCAAGTATTCGCAAGGACACATCCCGCGTTCGTTGGAGCCGGTATCCACCGAGGTGGTGCCTTACACCACATTGTACGGCTCGCCGGAGTATGTGGGAATTCCAACCAATTACCCCGATGGACAATTCCCACCGCCACCGTGGACGCAGCCCTTGGAAAAAGTCCGCCCGGCGCTGGTCGCAAAGACGGCGGCGTGGCGGGCAGTGACGAATTATGAAGCGGCACAGCCGCCGCTATATTATACGCTCGCGGCTTTGTGGTGGCGGCTGGGAAAGGTGTGCGGATTTCATGACGGTCGTTTGCTCTATTGGCTTCGTTTTCTGAACCTGCTGGTCGTTGCCATCCTCGTGTGGATGGGCTTTGCCGCTGCACGGCTGGTTTTTCCCGGGCGCCACTTTTTGCGGCTCGGCGTTCCGGCGCTGCTGGCCTTCATCCCGCAAAGCGCCTTTTATTCCATTCAAAACGACGTTCTGTCACCGCTGGTTTTCGGCGCGGCGTTCATTTTGCTGGTGCGATTGTTGCGCGCGGAAATTCCGGGTGTCCGGCTCGGAATACTCACCGGGCTGGCGCTCGCGGCGGCGTTCCTGACCAAAATCAGCAACCTGCCCCTCTTGGCCGTGTCCGGCCTGGTGGTGCTGTTCAAAATTGGATGTCTGGCCAGGTCGGGGAAATTGCGCGCCGCCGGACCGTCGCTGGCGGCACTGGCGTTGTGCGCGGGCCTGCCGATGATTGCCTGGCTGGCGTGGTGCAAGCACACCTTCGGCGATTTCACCGGCACGGCGGCCAAGATCCAGTTTCTCGGTTGGACGACCAAATCGTTCGGCGAATGGTGGCATCATCCGATTTTCACGCCGCATGGTTTGTGGACCTTTGTGTCGGGCCTCATGGCAACGTTCTGGCAGGGAGAGTTTCTCCGGCATCGCCAGCCGCTGGCCTCGCCGTTCGTGGACGCGATTTACGCCATTTCCTCCATCGGCTTTGTCGGGGTGGCGGTGATCGCGCTGGTTTCACGTTCTGCGACCACATCGCAGCGACAGGCGCTTTGGTTCGGCTTCGGGAGTTTTATTGCGACCGTGGTGTTTCTGGGATTTTTGTCCATCCTCTACGATTTTCAGGACTGCTTTTATCCGTCGCGCGCGCACCCGTATTTCACGTCCGGCCGGCTGATGCTCGGCGCGCTGATTCCTTTTTTGCTGCTCTACCTTTACGGACTCGACTGCGCATTGTGCCGCGTGAAAAACAGTTGGATCCGTCCGCTGGTGTTGATCGGCATGATTTTATTCATGCTGATTTCGGAAACCATCATTGACTGGCGGCTTTTTCCGAACGCCTACAACTGGTTTCACATGTAAAGCCATCGCGCCGACGGAATGTTATGGGCAGGAGTCCGGGCAATGTGGTTCTCAACTTTTGCCGTCAAAACCGAGGAATTTGTAGATGAAGATTGAATAGCCGACCGTGTCAACCAGCACGGAATGTTTGAGGATTCGCCTCCAGGCATCATGCTCCGCTGGGGATAGGTAAACTCCCTGCAGGTTGGTGGCGCTGATGGCGATAAGCCCGCCCGGCTTCAGCACGTCAAAACCCAGTTGTGGCTCAAACAGGCATCCGCCTGGCATATTGTAGTGGGCAATCTGGTAAAAACGCGGATCTGCCATGCCAAAATAACAAAGGTAAATGGGACCCTTGATGTCATGAGCATCGAGCCAGAGTTTCAGGTTCTTGAGGTCTTGTCCCCAGTCCAGATTGGAGTCCACCAGTTCCTTGAAGCCGTTGGCTGGCCCGCCGGCGAGTTCGTTGAAATAGGCCAGATAATGTGGGGCCACGGTCTGCCATTTCAAACCGTGGGACGGGAAAAAAACGATCCGGCTGCTCACCGCGATGGCGACCACCACGACCACCATGGCAACAATCCGGGCGGTCCGCCGCCAGCGATCCAATTCCAGAACCAGACCGCCGGCCAGAACATAGAGGAACGGGTAAATAGGCAGCAGGTGGCGAACACCGAGGTTGAGATGCGACGTTACAGCCACCAGAAAATACAACCCGGCCGGCACCAGCAGAAAAATCGGCGCCAAACGCCTTTTGCCGCATCTCAACAGGCTCAACACCAGCGCGGTGATGATGAGCAGCAGGGCCGGAAGCGGCGTTTTGAGCAGGAACGCATCGAAAAAATAACTGTGAAACCCGGTGTTGGAATAATTGCCGAGCAGGAATGTGCCCCGGACATGGGATTTCATTTCGGCATGGGCAAATCCAAAAATAAAAGCCTCCGGCAGCAAGCGATGTTTCTGGGCGAACAAAATCAATTTCCCGCCCGGCCCGAGCGGAACTTTATCCATGATTTTGAGGATGTCATCGTTGTTGACCTGGCCTTGCGGAGAGGCGGCCAGAAGTTTTTTCGTGGCGGCAGAACCACGTACGACGGCCTCGATTGGGAAATATCCCAGCTTGCGATAAGGCACCCGGGATTTAACAGCACCGCCTGACTGCTCCGACACAAGGTTCGCAGCCCGCAGGATTTGCGCCTCAGCCTTCGCCACCATTTCAGGATTTTTAGCGGCTGAATAACGGAAGGAATACGACGTCCAAATCGCGGTGTAGGTTCCCAGCAAGGCCAGACCAAACAGCCCCGCAAACAATGCCAGCTTGGAGGCCGGGGAAACCGGCTTCATCCTCCCCGTCACCCCGATGAGCAATGGTTCCGGCGAAAACATCCGTCCCAACACAATCAACCAGAAGATGGGGAGCAGCAGCACGGCGGAAAATTTCGTGACAAAAGCCAGGCTGAAAAACAGGAGAAACAGAACCACACTGGCGGCCTCAAGCCGGCGGCAAATCCGCCACAAAAAATAGACCGCGCCAAACATGAACAGCGATACGCCCACATCCGTCGTCACCTGTCCGCTGTGTGCGATGAAATTGGGATCAAAACAAAACAGGGCCAGCGACAACATTCCTCCCCAAAATCCGAACCATTCGCGCGCCCATAAAAACACCAGCAAAGCCAGGCCCAGCCCCAGCAACAGGATTGGCATCCGGCCCCAAAAAACCAGTTTGTCGGCCGGGTTGTAAAAACTTTCCGGAGCCAGAGGCATCGTGGCCGGCGATGCGTTTGCCTCCGGTTGCGGCAGTGCGCCGGGCCGGGTGCCGTACAAAAAATTGTGTCCAAAATCATAATAGGCATTGCTGTCCTCAAAACTCATGGCCCAAGCGCGGCGCAGGGACGATTCGCTGTCGGCCTCCGGCCCGGTTGGGCCCTCCCCATTCTGAAGGGCAACCCCGGCTGGCCAGTTCGTGCGCCATAACAGGGGCAGGGCCGCCAGCATTTTCGCCAGCGGCGGATGTTGGGGGTTCAACCGGTAATCATCCCAGTGCAGATACGAATAGCCGGCCGGCAAATGCGCCACCTCGTCATAAGTCGCCGATGAGTTCCGGGAAAAGGAAATCACCGTCGCGGCAAAGATTACGCCGAACAGCAGCACCACGCCGGCTTCCAACATCCGTCGGGAAATGGCAAAAACCCGCCGGGAATGCTCGTGGGGAGGGACAGGCTCGGTGATGTTCTGCTCCAGCACGGTTTCAATCTAACAAAGGCGACTTCAACGTCAATCCGCAGTCCGGGATGTTGTGGGGCGCAACTTGACACTCCCCCCGACTCCCTCGCCCCGCCCGAGCGGGGAGAGGGCTGGGGCGAGGGGATTTGAATTTAAACGCGCCACCTCTCGGAACGTGGCCAGAACATAGGTGACAGATGAGGCCACAACATAGGTTACACTTGTTTGGGTTTGGTCGGATGCTGGCGGACGTAGGCCGAAGGCCGGAGTCCGCCAGCATCCAACGCGTGTAATTCGCCCAAGAGAAGTGAGCGGAAATAAACCGACCAGCATCCATTGGACAATCGCTTCAGGCCAAGTTTGTGGCCGACGAAAGCTTCTCCTACAAATCGCAGCCGCCCCAGCCATCGAATCTGCCCGTTGCTGCGAACACTGCGAACGTCCCAACCTTTGGGATACTTCCAAAGCACCACTCTTGGCGCACTCGGGGGTCGGGTGACTCGATATAGTAAAGCCGGAGGGCGCTGCCCCAAAGCTTCGTGAGGACGTTCCTGATTGTAGATCCGTAGCCAACGGTTGGTTCGGCGTTGCTGTGCCCGCATCGTGCTCGATACCGAGCGGGTCGTTTCTGCCTTCAGCATTCGATGCCTCTGTTCGTGGCCAGCATTTTGTTCTGGATGGCCTGGATCGATAAACTCCACACGAATGCCTAGGGCCGTCCACCATGCGCTCAGACGCGACAAACCCGCTGGCCCACGGGAAGCAAAGGGTCCGCCGTTGTCCACCCGAATGATCGCGGGCAGTCCATACTTGCCGAACAACCGCATAAAAACTGCCCGAACGGGTCGCCATTGCTGATCGGGCAACAAGACTATCGCCAGCAGGTATCGACTGAACAGATCGCGAACGGTCAAGGGTTCCACTCGTTGACCATTGCGTGTGCGGAACCAGCCTTTGAAGTCGACGGTCCATACTTGGTTGGATTTTCGGGCAGCACTCAGAGCCGACCGAACTACCAGGGGTCCTTTGCGCTGAGGCCGGCGGCGCGCCCCAGACAACTTCAGGCGTTGAAGGTATCGGCTGATGGTCCGCACCGCCGGCACTCTCTGGTGCGGATACTGCCGACGCAGACAAGCCTGAATTTTCCTGCTTCCCCAGTGACGCCGACGCCGACGCAACTGACGAAGGCGCGCAATCCAATGGGCTCGAATCGAATGGGCAGGACGTTTGGGCCGACGCGACTGATCGCGCAGATTGCGACAACCACCGGCCAAAAAACGTTCCTTCCATTTGTAGCCAGTTTTGCGGCTGATATGAAACCGATGACAAAGTTGCACAAACGGTTCCTGGGCCTTGAACACCAATTCCACGAAGCGACGACGCGCTTCGACCAACGAGAGATATTTCCACGGCATAGCCGCGGAAAAACAACAGATACAACCAAAAACTGTTACCTATGTCTTGGCCCTTTGTTGTCACCCATCTGTTGGCACCGTGCCCTCCCCGTCCCTCTCCCCCAACTTCGTTGGCGGAGAGGGAGAAATTGGCGGCGGTGTCAAGCTGCACCCGATGTTGTGGAGTGCGGAGGAGCGGACAGCAATTAAACCGAACTCCGAAGTTGCCGGACGAGGCCCTGTGGGAGTGAGCCCGTCCTCGGGCGCAGCAACTGGCTTCATCCGAGCCATGGAACATTTCCCAACCGCCGCCCACCTTACTTGGCTGCGGCCGGGACGGCCGCACTCCGCCAACGCAGAAATTTAACTTCGGAGTTCAGGATTAATTTCCAGTTTTCCCGCCCTTGCATTCTCCAAAACCGGGCGTAGCTTGCCATGGGCTGACATGGATGCGGAATGCGGTGATTGAGCACCGGTAAATTCCACATGGCAATGCCAGCCCACTTTGCTTCTTGGATTCCAGCCCTAATTTGTGTTTAACTTCCCCGCCGCCAGTTTTTATGGATGACACGAATTCATTGATCGAACAGCGCAAGGCCAAGCTCGCCGCGTTGCGGGCCAAGGGCATTGACCCGTTTAAAAACAGGTTCGCCCCTGGCGAAACCTGCCAGCACGCGCGCGAACGTTACGCCGAGGGCCGCGAAGTCGCGCTCGCCGGCCGCATCACCGCGCATCGCGACATGGGCAAATCCATGTTCATGGACATCCGCGACCAGAGCGGCAGGATGCAGATTTACGCGCAGAAAAACGTCCTTGGCGATGAGCAATGGAGCCTCTTCACGCACTTGGACCTCGCGGATTTCATCGGCGTGAAGGGCACGATGTTCACCACCAAGACGAATGAGATTTCCGTCAAAATCACCGGTTTCGTCATCCTCGCCAAGGCGCTGCGCCCACCGCCGGCCAAGTGGCACGGGCTTGAGGACACCGAAATCCGCTACCGCCAGCGTTATCTCGATTTGATGGCGAACCCGGAGGTGAAGGAACTTTTCCTGATGCGCAGCGAAATCATCCGCGAAATCCGGAATTTCCTGCATAAACGCGGCTACGTCGAAGTCGAAACACCGGTGATGCAGGCGATTCCCGGCGGCGCGGCGGCGCAACCGTTCGTCACCAAACACAACGCGCTCGGCTGCAATTTTTATCTGCGCATCGCGCTGGAACTGCCGCTGAAACGGATGCTGGTCGGCGGTGTGGACAAGGTTTTTGAAATTGGCCGTGTCTTCCGCAACGAGGGGCTCTCGCGCAAACACAATCCCGAGTTCACCATGCTCGAGGCGTATGAAGCCTACGGCGATTACGAAAGCATGATGGATCTGGTGGAGGGGCTGGTCTGTCACGTGGCGGAAAATGTGAACGACACGCTGTTCATCGAACACAAGGACGCCGAAGGCAAGGTCGTCAAGACCATCAACCTCACCCCGCCATGGCAGCGCGTGAAATACAAGGATCTCGTGCGCGAAAAGGCAGGCGCGGACTGGTTTGACATTTCGGCCAAGGAACGCCGCCAGCGCGCGCATGACCTCGGCGCGGAAATCGGCAAGGAATACGAGGACTTTGAAGTCACCGGCGCGGTGTTCGAAAAATTGATCGAGCCGACGCTCATCCAGCCGGTGTTCGTTACGCATTTGCCGAAGGAACTGGTGCCGCTGGCCAAGCTGTCGCCGGACGACCCAACGACGGCGGAGGTTTTCGAGTGCTGCATCAACGGCCAGGAAATCGCCCCCGCCTACACTGAGCAGAATGATCCCATCGAACAGCGTGAACGGCTGGAGCATCAGGCCGGCGGCGAACAGCAGAAGCTGGATGAGGATTTTCTCGTTGCGCTCGAACACGGCATGCCGCCGGCGGGCGGCATGGGCATGGGCATTGACCGTTTATGCATGATGCTGCTCGGCCAGGAAAGCATCCGCGACGTGATTTTGTTCCCACAGTTGAAGCTGAAAATTTAATCTGTTCTTACTTCGGCGCGTTCAGCAAATTTCGTTCGTTCATTGAAATGACCCAACAGGTCGATCACAGTCTTAAGCGCTACAAGCAAAAACAATCCTGCTTTCGGTGAATTCAAGAACATCATCAATATTCCCCCGAAGATAATTGTGACATGCAACACGATAACACGTGCGTAGGGCTGTAAAAAAAGACCGCTTGCGCCGGTGCGTTTGTATTCTCCACTGTACAAAAAGTTCGTTGCAAATGAAATTCCATGGCTGATGACAAATCCAAGAATCGCCCACTCAAGATGATTTTCCCGCGCGATTCGCAAGAAAGTTCCCACATTGGGGAATCCAGAGCCGCCTCCAAAAATTTTGATGATAATAACGCCGTGAATGAAAGTGAACATACCGTAATGAACGCAGAAAAACGGAATGTTGAAAGATTTCCCAGCCCATTCGGTGGGGTTTTTCGGAGCGGCACAAAGCATTTTCAAAACATTGAAAACGCCGATGATGACGTTTTCCGACCAGAACAAAAACATCAAAGGAAAAACCTCCCAGTGAAAAATAAACACTCCAGCCACCGGCACAAGATTGGCCAGCAGGAGGGCAATGACGGATGGCCGCTGCCAGTCGGTGGCGGAGGTTTCGCCAAAGAATTTCACGCAGAAGAATTACCGGTGAAACGCCGGAATGGCAAGTCGGGCGCTGCCGTCACCAAACTCGCGGACAAGGCTGTTCGCGCTCCAATCACATGCAAGAGGGATTATTGAGATGGTCGAAAATGCTGGCAGAGAGTTTGGCGACAGCACACATTTAATGCGCGATTGCAATTAAATGAAATGAATCCGCCTGCTGACCCTCCAAAATTCCGCATCGGCTCGGTGCAATATCTCAACGCCGTGCCGCTCACGCGCGGCATCGAGAGCGAGGTCATATTTGCCACGCCCGCCCGGCTCGCCGAAATGCTTCGACGCGATGAACTTGACGCCGCGCTCGTCAGCACGGCGGAGGTCCTGCTCACCGATCGCTATGACATCCTCGACGGCATTGCCATTGCATCGCTGGGCGAGGTTTACAGCGTGCTGCTCGCGCATCGCCGTCCGCTGGAAAGCATCACGGAGGTTTTCTGCGATACCGCGTCGCTGTCGGGCCTGAACCTTTTGAAGGTCCTGCTGGCGGAACGCGGGTTGAAGCCGGAGTTCAAGCCGCTGCCCGACCCGAGCAAGGCGGCGGAGCACGACGCGGTTCTAATCATCGGTGATCCGGCGATTGATTTTCAACGCGCGCCACACGAGCACGAAATTTTCGATCTCGGCACGGCGTGGTATGAACTGACAAATCTGCCGTTCGTTTTTGCCGTGTGGGCGTTGCGGCGTGGGATTGAAAACAAGGAATTGTGCCGCGAGCTGCGCGAGACAAAGGATTTCGGAATGGAAACGCTGGATTACCTCATCAAAACCCGCGAGGAATACGACGAGGATTTCCGCCGGGATTACCTCGGCTGGCAGATTCATTACCACCTTGCCTCGGACGAAAAACGCGGCATCGCGAAATTCTGTGAACTACTCCGCAAACACGGCCTCGGCCCGGTGTACGAGCCGAAGTATGTAAGTTGAAGCTCACGCAGAGGTGCAAAGCCCGCAAAGTTTTTGTTTTTCTTCGCGCCTTTGCGGCTTTGCGTGAGTCAGATTCCTTTTTCTAACCTTGCCAACACTTCCGGATCGCGCACGTCCACCCAGCGGCCTTGAATTTCCAGTCCCGCCAGCTTCTGCCCGGCGGCAACCATCGCGCTGATGGCATCGGTCAATTCGTATTCGCCGCGCGGCGATTTCTGCAGCCGCGCCGTGAAATCGAACAGTGCCGGCCGGAAGATGTAAATGCCCGCGTTGTACCAGGCCGGTGCGCCGGGCTTCAGCCAGCCGTCGCGACGCAACTGCTCCAGTTGTTTGCGTGACGGTTTTTCCACCAGCCGTTTCAGGCAAAATTGTTCGTCGAAAAAATTCAGCCCGCCCTTGGTCGCGTCCTCGCCGCGGGTGACGGTGATGACGCCGGCAAAATCGCCTTCGCCGAAGCGCCGCAGCATGTGCGGATACGTTTCGGGCGGAACCAGAATGTCGCCGTAAGTCAGCAAAAACGGCGAGTCGCCGATAAAATCCTTTGCCAGTTCCGGCGCCCTGCCAGTGCCGTCCTGCACGATCTGCCGACCGACCGCGATTCGTGCGTTCCATTTTTTGCCGTCGCCGAAATGGCTTTCAACGACCTCGGCGCGCCAGCCGGTGACGATGAAGATGTCGCGGACACCCGCCGCGACGATGCCGGCGATGATGTGTTCGAGGATAGGTTTGCCCTGCACACGGAGCATGGGTTTGGGCAACTCGTTGGTGAGTTCCCGCATGCGCGTGCCCTTGCCGGCGGCCAGAATGACTGCTTTCATGAGGTTCGTATTAGAGACTTATTTCGGTTCATTAACAACCATCCCCAAATCATAAGCCATAGACCCAAAAGCATTAAAACTCCACCAGCTACAATGAAGAAATATCGCATTTCTTCAAGACTGGAAAAATGTTTCAAAATAAAACGTCCCAACTTTGCCTTTTGGTTTAGTGTCAAATCCGAATCGTCCTCAGAATAATGATGCCCTCTATTGGCCAAACCGATCAGCAACAACGGCAGACCATGAATCAACAGGTAAAATCCCCCTAAATAAAGTGACAACCCGAGATACGGAAACGGTGTTGGATGCTCAGGCGGAGGCGATTTTTCTAAAACCTCGACTTCGTAATTGGTCGGTGTTTCCATCTGCCGTTTTTGCAGACATTCGACCAACCCCTTCACCTGTTCAGGTTGTGCCAGCACCATTGACCAAAATGCTCTTTCTGAAAGCTTTTGGTTTGGACGACCATGCAGAAAAAGCTTTAGTTTCATCAATTCCGGCATTTCTGGAATGGGCTCAAATTGAAACTTCGAAATTCTGTTCCAGCGGATGAGTTGGTTTTTGGCAGGTTTGACTTTGATTTTCTTGTCCTCAATTTGGATAACCCGTTTTGAGCGTTGCCCGATTCGAATTTGAGTTTCCAACATCCCAAAGATAAAAAGAAGCAGGACAAGACATTCACCGAAAAGAGTAAGGATAAAATCGAAAGAGAGTTTGTCGGCAAGCCAAGCCTTCCCAATGCCCATTTCCAAAAGGCATACCCCAAAAAAAATCAAAGGCGGCAGTATCATTTTAAATTGCCGCCACCGATAATCCCAAGTCAACGGAATGGACGGGTCAACAAACCGATTGAGTTCAGATTTTTGCTCAATGGTCATGCCCGCAGTCTTTTAAAACTTCGTCAGCTTTTCCAGTTCCTTCACGCGCCTGTCAATGTCGGCGCGTTTGATTTTGGTGGTGCGGGTCAGGCCGAAGCCTTCGCAGCAGAACGAGGCCGTGACGCTGCCGTAAATCATCGCGCGCCGGATGTTCGGATCAATCGAGCCTTTCGCGGCGGCGAGATAACCCATCAGGCCGCCTACGAATGAATCGCCCGCACCGGTCGGGTCCACCACCTCGGACAACGGATACGCCGGGCAGATGAAATAGCCGCGCGGCCCGGACAAAATCGAGCCGTGCGATCCCTTTTTGATGATGACGTATTTCGGGCCGAGCTTGTGGATTTTTTTTATGGCGGTGAAGACGTTGTCTTCCTTGGTCAACTGGTGAGCTTCGCTGTCGTTGAGCACGAAGCCGTCCAGACGCGGCAGCAATTTCAGCAAATCCGGCAGCGCGATGTTCAGCCACAGGTCCATCGTGTCGGCCACCACAAATTTCGGGCGGCGCATCTGGTCGAGCACGTGATGCTGGAGTGCGGGCGCGATATTCGCCAGCAGCACAAACGGCGTGTCCTGATGCGCCTTGGGCAGCGTCGGCGTGAAGGTCTCGAACACGCCCAGTTCGGTGAGCAGCGTGCGGCGGTTGTTCATGTTCGCCTCGTATTCGCCCGACCAATGGAAAGTTTTGCCGGGCAGAATCTGCAAACCGGCGAGGTCAATCCTGTGCCGCCGGTAAAGTTGAAGGTATTGCTTCGGAAAATCCTCGCCGACGACGCCGATCAATTTTACCGGGCTGAAAAAGCTCGCGGCCACGGCGGCGTGGCTGGCCGAGCCGCCGAGCAGCCGCGGATTTTCCGCGTTGGGAGTTTTGATGGAATCCAGCGCCGTTGAACCGACAATAAGAACGCTCATGGCAATAAGTTGGTAGGGCGCGCTGTCCCCAGCGCGCCGCTGCGGCCCGCTCGGAGAGCGAGCCCTACCTGACGGCAGCAATTATAATTCACAGTTGAAATAATTTGGGGTCGCACAGTAATTCAGTAACTGCCCCTGCCCTTTTGAATCAGCTCGATTTCGTAACCTTCCGGCGCGTCAATGAACGCGAACACGGTTCCGGTGGAAGCGGTGGTCGGGCCGTCGGAATATTTCAAGCCGTGTTTGGCAAGGTGTCGGCCGAATTCCTCGAGGCTGTCCACCTCGAACGCCAGATGCGTGAGGTCGGGTTGCACCGACACCGGGCCGCTGGCCGGGAAACTGCAAATTTCAATCTGCTCGTCGCTTTCGGGGGCTTTGAGAAACACCAGTTCCGAGCCGCGCGGCGATTTGTGCCGCTTGATTTCCTCGAGGCCGAGCACGTCGCGATAAAACTTGATCGTGCGTTCCAAATCATTCACGCGGTAGCGCGTGTGCAGCAGTTTTGTGACCTTGCTCATGCGTGAAATTTATCAGTCCAAGGTCCAAAGTCCAATGTCCAAAGAAGCGTCCGAGCAGTTGACTTTGGGCCTTGGACTTTGAACTCTAGACTTCCTTGGCAGTTTTTCATTTCCCGGCTGGAGTTTCTCCGACCCCGTCACGCGCGAGAATTCGAAAGTCCGACCGGCAAGAACCGACTAATTGCATCGCACACGATAGAACTTCGCTGCCGCACCCGCTGGCAGGGTGCAAGGCGAGACATCCCCGCTGGGTACGTCTGTCCAAGGGCCGTTTAGTTGATCTGCCTCTTGCAGGACGCCTCCGCCCGTCCAAGTGATGGTAATCGTGGGGGTGATTGTCAGCACCGGTCCCTGCACCGTGACGGTAAAATCACGACTGGCGCTGTTGCCGTTGCCGTCGGTCGCCACACAATGAACCGGCGTCGTTGTTCCCAGCGCAAAGACGCTGCCCGACGGCGGCGTGCAGACGACCGCGACAGCGCCGCCGCAACAGGTGGACGAGGCTGTGGGCGCATAAAACACGGGGGTGTTTGAACACGACGAAACCACAAGGTCAGGCGGGGTCGGAAAATTGATACAACCCGCATTGCACGGCACGAGAAAATAGGCGGCCATTCCTAAGGGAAAAGTCGGCGTGTTTGGCGACCAAGCGCCTCCTGAATAAGTGTAACGCGCGAAATTTGCAGAAAAAGGGTTCCAGATAAGCACCTGAGCGCCCTCCGCCGGCGCCAAGCCGGTGACATTCTCATAAAGGGTGAAGGCTCCGACGATTGCTTGAGGGGACAGCAGATTGTAGTGTCCACACTGGCAAGGCAAGGCCGCCGGCAAAACCGGGACGTGGTCATTACCGTTGAAGTTCAACACGAATGCAACCGGGCTGAAAATGAACACCCCTTCGCTAGGATTCACAAAAACGAGGTTGGGGGGTGGAACAAGTGGAGCAAAATTGGCGTTCCACCAACTTAGAGCCGGAGGATCCATGCCCCCCTCCGAATCATAAATTGCGTCGAATCCGCTTTCAGTAAATTGCCACGTATTGGTAACGGGATCCGCATCGGAACAGGCCCAAAAGTGGAGCACCGTGCCATCCGGCAGTTGGGCGCCGAAGACGTTGATCAGATTATTGCCGCCGGCGGCGTCGAGCGGATTTTCAACCAGACACCAAACGCTGCCTGGAATGGCCACTTGAATAATATTCGCCCAACCACTCGCCACGGTTAGGATCAAACACAGAATGGAAAAAAGTCGCATTTTCATAACAGAGCCTTTGGTTATATTTTGTTTTCACGAACGGCTTTGACTGGCCGTTCCTCCGCGGTCGGGCGAGAAGGTGCGTGGTTCGAAACAGCCGCAACCGCGAACCAACAGTCACCTGATCGGGAGAAGACTTTGACCCTCTATCACCAAATCAAGGGAAGTCAATCTATTTTCCCCCGGTGATGGATCAATTTTGGAAAGCAGTTCCAGCGCCTCGTTTGGGGGATCGGACCAACATACAGGCTGGAGGCCTGGTCTGCCATTACCTGCACAGTTTTTCATTTCCCCACCGGTGATTCTGCGACATGATGGATTTGAATTATGGGCAAACGCCGTGAAGCGCGCGAACGCGCCGTGCAATTTTTGTTCCAGCACGATTTGAACCCGCCGGAGAACCTGGACCGGGCGCTCAATGAATTCTGGGACACGCAGCGCGCGGCGGCCATCGCCGGGGAAAAAGGCCCGGCGACGTGGGGCCAGCCGGTCGAACTGCCGCCGCTCACCGCCGGGGAGGTCGAAATGCGTCTGTTCGCCGATCCACTGATTCGCGGCGCCCTGGAGCATCGCGACGCGATAGATGACCACATCAAAAAGCATGCGAAGAACTGGGAGTTCCATCGCATCGCCGCGGTGGACCGCAACATCATGCGGCTGGCGATTTATGAGATGCTGTTCCGCGAGGACATCCCGCCCATTGTCAGCATCAACGAAGCGGTGGACATCGCCAAAAAATTTTCCACGCAGGACAGCGGCAAATTCGTCAACGGCATTCTCGACAAGGTGCGCAGCGAGTTGATGCGACCGGCGAGGATCGTCAAGTAGTCCAAAGTCAACTGATGAAATTCGCGGATTTACATCTGCACACGCATTTTTCCGACGGCACCTTTTCGCCGGAGGAATTGGCGGGGCGCGGCCAGCGGCTCGGCTTCGCGGCGATGGCGCTGACGGATCATGATTCGGTCGAGGGTTGCGCACCCATGGCGGCGGCTTGCGGCGCGGCAGGCATTGAATTTATCACCGGCACGGAACTCACCGCCGAGCAAGACAACATCGAGGTTCATCTCCTCGGTTATTTCGTGGATACGCAGAACAAAAAACTGCTTCTGGAAATCGCCCGGTTTCAGGCCGTCCGCCAAAACCGCATCCGCGAAATGGTGGTGCGGCTCAATCAATTGAACGTGCCGCTCGAAGCCGAGACCGTTTTTACGCTGGCCAATTGCAAATCACCCGGCCGACCGCACGTCGCGCGCGCGCTGGTGAAGGCCGGACTTTGCAAAACGCCCGATGAGGCGTTCGAGCGTTTTCTCAAAAAAAATCGTCCGGCGTGGGTGCCGAAAGCCAAGATGTCCGCACGGGAAGGCGTCGAATTGATTCACCAGGCCGGCGGCCTTGCGGTGATGGCGCATCCCGGTTTGAACCGCACCGACGAAATCATTCCCGGGCTGGTGGACGCCGGATTGGACGGCATCGAATGTTTTCACACCAAGCACTCGACCAAAACCGCCGAGCGCTATCTGGAAATTGCCGACAAATTTAATCTGCTCGTGACGGGCGGCTCCGATTGCCACGGCTTCAGCAAAGGCAAACCGCTTATCGGCACCATCAAACTGCCCTACGAACACGTGGAAAAGCTCAAGTCGAAGGCCGAGAGTCGAGGGTCGAGGGCAGAAATTCCGCACTCCGCACTCCGCACTCCGCATTAACTCATGGGCCTCTTCGCCAAATTCAAAGCCGGCCTGCAAAAAACCCACGGCAAGCTGGCACACGAAATCAAACGCATCGTCACGCGTTCGCCCAAGCTCGATGCGGCATCGCTCGAGGAGCTTGAAGCCGCGCTCATCGCCGCCGACCTCGGCCTGGCCGTGACCGCGCAAATTGTCGCCGCCGTGAAGCACGCCTACGAAACCCAGGGCGGCACGGGCCTCGATGTTTTCGCCATCGCCCGTGCCGAAGTGGAGAAAAGTCTTGGCTCGAACAAGACGGATTTGATCAAGGCCGCGCACGGCCCCACGGTGGTTTCCGTGGTCGGCGTCAACGGCACGGGCAAAACCACCACGGCCGCCAAGCTCGCGCATTTGGTTCAGGCGCAGAAAAAAACCGCGTTGCTGGCCGCGTGCGACACTTTCCGCGCCGCCGCCATCGAGCAAATTAAACTGTGGGGACATCGGTTGAAGGTTGAAGTCATCGCCGGTGCTTACGGCGCGGACGCCGCGTCGGTGGCGCACGATGCCGTCGCCGCCGCGCAGGCGCGCAAGGTGGATTACCTGTTCATAGACACGGCCGGGCGATTGCACACCAAGCACAACCTGATGCAGGAATTACAGAAGCTGCACCGCGTCATCGGCAGGCAACTACCGGGTGCGCCGCACGAAGTCCTGCTCGTGCTCGATGCCACCACCGGTATGAATGCGCTCAACCAAGCGCGCGAGTTCAACAAGGCTGTGCCGCTCACTGGGCTGGTGGTGACCAAGCTCGACGGCACGAGCAAAGGCGGCATGGTGGTGGCCATCCAGAAGGAACTCGGCCTGCCGATCAAGTTCATCGGCCTCGGCGAGCAGCCGGATGACTTACAGCCCTTCGACGCGAAACAATTCGCGCAGGCGCTGTTTGCTGAATAATGGCCTGTGTTATTGGAAGGATTGAAACTTGTCTAAACCTGGCCTGATGGGTAAATCAACGGATGCAATGAATCAATGCACGCGCCGGGTTTTGTTCTCCCTGTTTTTTTTGTCCGGCTTTTGCAGCCTCGTCTATCAAGTGGTTTGGACGCGAATGGCCTTTGCCTCGTTTGGGATAATCACTCCGGTGCTGTCTGTGGTTTTGTCGGTTTTCATGCTGGGACTAGCCGTCGGTTCATGGGCGGGGGGGCGTTTGATTCGTTTGTTTGTAAAAAAAACCGGCCATTCCGCTGTTCTCTTTTATGCCGGGGCTGAATTGGTGATCGGGTTGGGGGCGTTTGCCGTTCCGCACCTGTTTGCCATCGGCGAACACCTTTTGCTGGGAACCGGCGAGATGGATTCCTTCCGCTATTTGTTTCTGTCGGCCCTGGTTCTGGCCATTGCCATCCTGCCGTGGTGTGTGTGCATGGGCGCAACTTTTCCCTTGATGATGGCTTACGTCCGGGAGCGGGATTGTAAAAACACGAAAAGTTTCAGCTTTCTCTATCTGGCCAACGTGCTGGGCGCGATGAGCGGAACTTTTTTGACGGCCGTGGTTCTGGTGGAACTGATGGGGTTTCGCCATACGCTTTGGGTGGCTGCCACAGGCAATTTCACCATTGCCGTCATCGGTGCTTATCTGGGCTGGAAGCAACGAGGTTTCGAAGCCATGGCTTTGACGGAAGCGGAGCGTTCAGCCGGGCCAGGCGACTTGTCCGCATCTGGCAATACCCGCCGCCAGCTCATTAAATGGATTTTGTTTTCAACCGGATTTGGCGCGATGGCCATGGAAGTGGTTTGGATCCGCGTGTTCGCGCCGGTTTTAAAAACACAGGTCTATTCCTTTGCTTCGGTCGTTTTTGCCTATCTGGGCGCCACTTTTCTCGGCTCCTGGTGGTATCGCCACCATCTCAAACAAAAATCACCCTGGCCGACAGCCAGGTTGATGAGTCTTCTGGTGGTCACGGTTTTTCTCCCCATTCTGGCCAATGATCCCCGGCTCGTAAAAAGTGACTGGGTGTATTCCATCGATGCGGTCAGCGTGATCATTGTGCTGGCCAGCATTTGCCCGTTCTGTGCGGTTCTGGGATATTTGACTCCGCGTTTGATTGACGAATACGCCGCCGGCGATCCGGCGGTTGCCGGGAAGGCTTATGCGGTCAATGTCCTCGGTTGCATTCTGGGACCGATCTTCGCCTCTTACGTTTTGTTGCCTTGGATCGGTGAACGACACGCATTAATCCTCCTCAGCCTGCCGTTTTTTGTGTTTTATCTCCTTGGCTGGAGCTCCCTGTCCGTATGGCAACGCTTGGGATCGGGGCTGGCGGCCAGTGCGGTTCTGGTCGGTTCACTGTTTTTTGCCAACGACTTTCAGGACGTGGTGTCGAGTTATTCCAGTCGTATTGAGGTGCGGCGAGACTATGCGGCTTCCGTCATTTCCGCCGATCCGCGGAAGCAAAAGGTGCTTTTGGTCAACGGGCTGGGCATGACCCGGCTCACCCCGGTCACCAAATTCATGGTGCATCTGCCGTTGGCATTTCATCAAGGACGGCCTGAATCGGCTCTGGTTATTTGTTTCGGCATGGGCACCAGCTATCGCTCAGCCTTGAGCTGGAACCTGGATACGACCACAGTGGAATTGGTGCCCAACGTGACGAAAGCTTTTGGATTTTATCATGCCGACGCCGCACGCTTCATCAATGACCCCAACGGGCATATCATCATTGACGACGGGCGGCGTTATCTCAAACGCACCTCAAAAAAATTTGACGTTATTGTGGTTGATCCGTCGCCGCCGGTGGAGGTGGCAGGTTCCAGCCTGCTTTATTCCAAGGAATTCTATGAACTGGCCAAACAACATTTGAAGCCCGGCGGCATCCTCCAGATGTGGTCTCCGCCGGGCGGCGGACTGGTTACCGGACAAGCCATCACCAGATCCATCCAGGAATCATTCCCGTATGTGCGCGGCTTCCAATCGGTCGAAAAATGGGGAGTCCATTTGCTGGCTTCCTCAGAACCCATCGAACAACTCGATGCGAATCAGCTCGTGGCAAAGATGCCCGAAAGCGCCAAAAGAGATCTCCTGGAATGGAATAATTCCCAGAATGCCCAGACTTATATCGGAAAAGTGGTGTCCCGTGAAATTGTTCCGCTGCCCCTTAACCCAAATCCCAAGATACATATCACTGATGACCAGCCTTTCAACGAATATTTTCTGTTGCGGCAGTGGGGGTGGTCCTGGCGTTGATTCGCGCTGACAATGGACACGCGCCGAAAATTCTTTTCCAACAATTATTTAAATTACGTGTACAAGCCATCGGTCTGGGCGTCGCGGTCACGGCGCGACTTCGCCGAATCCGATCGCGGCGCAGCGGGGAGTTTCAGGCCGCCGCGCTTCTTCCCCCCTTTTCAGATGGCAGCTCTGCCGGGCAACTGCTACGTTCCCCCGCCCAAGGTTTTTGAAGCTTGTCTCGGGCAGGCATGACGTGTAGAGGGTGAGCCGCATGAATCAATTCACGCGCCGGGTTTTGTTCTCCCTGTTTTTTTTGTCCGGCTTTTGCAGTCTGGTTTATCAGGTGGTATGGACGCGAATGGCCTTCGCCTCGTTCGGGATCATCACTCCGGTGCTTTCCGTGGTGTTGTCAGTTTTCATGCTGGGGCTTTCTGTTGGATCCTGGGCGGGCGGGTGTTTGGTGCCTGTATTGGTAAAGAAAACCGGCTGTTCGGCCATCCTCTTTTACGGGGGTGTGGAATTTTTGATCGGGTTGGGGGCGGTTGCGGTTCCCAAATTATTTGCCCTGGGCGAGCACATTTTGCTGACCAGCGGCGAGATGGATTCCTTCCGCTATTTGTTTCTGTCGGCCTTGGTTCTGGCCGTTTCCATCCTGCCGTGGTGTGTGTGCATGGGCGCCACCTTTCCTTTGATGATGGCTTATGTCCGGGAACGGGATTGTCAGAACACCAAGAGTTTCAGCTTTCTTTACCTGGCCAATGTGCTGGGCGCCATGAGCGGAACTTTTCTCACCGCCATTGTTCTGGTGGAACTGTCGGGGTTCCGGCATACCCTTTGGGAGGCTGCCGCAGGCAATTTCACCATTGCCTTTATCAGCGTTTGTCTGGCTTGGGAACAGCATCGAACCGCCATTCTTTCGGAAAAACCGGAGGATTTGACCCTGTCGGCTGAGTTATTGCGTCCGCAGGCTCGTAACAGCCGGATGACAAAAATGATTCTGTTTTCGACGGGGTTTGTGGCCATGGCGATGGAGGTTGTGTGGACGCGCGCTTTCACGCCGGTTTTGAAAACGCAGGTTTATTCCTTCGCGCTGATTGTTTTCACTTATTTGGGAGCCACTTTTCTCGGTTCATGGATGTATCGCCGGGATCTTCGGAAGCATCGCCTCAGTTCCACGGGGGAATTGATTTCCGCGCTGGCGATCACAGCTGTTCTACCAGTGCTGGCCAACAATCCGCAATTTGTTGCGACAGATTGGTGGGCGGTTTCAATTGATGTTATCAGCGCAATCATTCTGTTGGGCAGCATCTGTCCGTTTTGCGCTTTGCTGGGGTATCTGACGCCGAGTCTGATTGACGAACATGCGGCCGGCCATCCGACCGATGCCGGCCAAGCCTATGCGATAAATGTTTTGGGATGCATTCTGGGGCCGCTGTTCGCCTGTTATGTTTTATTGCCTCATTTGAGCGAACGTTACGCATTGGTCCTGCTCGGCTTGCCGTTTTTCATTTTTTGGTTTCCTTTTTTCAAATCCCAATTCCAATGGCAGCGTTGGGGATTGGGACTGGCCATCGGGGTTGCTCTGGTTTGGTCTTTGTTAGGCTCCGAAGATTTTGAAGGCATGCTGTTCAAAACCAAGAAGGACACGACCGTGCGGCGGGATTATGCCGCCTCGGTGATTTCCTTTCAAAAGGGCTGGAAGAAAAACCTTTTGGTCAATGGTATTGGCATGACCATACTGTCACCCATCACCAAATTCATGGTTCATTTGCCGCTGGTTGCCCATCAAGGAAAACCTGAATCGGCTCTGGTTATTTGTTTTGGCATGGGTACGACTTATCGTTCGGCTTTGAGCTGGGATATTGACACGACGACGGTGGAACTGGTGCCGAGTGTGATAAAGGCTTTTGGATTTTACCACGCAGATGCGGCGCGTGTACTCAATAATCCCAACGGACATATCGTCATCGATGATGGAAGACGCTATCTCAAGCGCACCGCAAAAAAATTCGATGTCATCGTGATTGACCCGCCGCCTCCTCCAACGGCGGCGGGTTCCAGCCTGCTCTATTCCACGGATTTTTACGCCTTGGTCAAACAGCATTTGAAACCCGGCGGAATAGTTCAAGTCTGGTTCCCCGGCGGAGAAGTGTTGACGGGACAGGCGGTCATTCGCTCCACCATGGAATCATTTCCATATGTGCGCGGCTTCTCATCGATCTCAGGGTCCGGAGTGCATTTATTGGCCTCCATGGATCCCATCAAAATACCGGCTCCCAAACAACTGGCGGTGTGCATGCCAGCCGCGGCGCAAAAGGATTTATTGGAATGGACCTCTATCAGGGACCTGCCCGCTTATCTGAGATTGGTCCTTTCGCGGAGGTTGCCCATCAATAAGCTTCTTAATTCCAATCCCAAAGTTCGAATCACGGACGACGATCCTTTTAATGAATACTTCCTGTTGCGGCGGCTGGGCCTGTATTAGCATTGATTCGCGCTCAAATGGGCACGCGACCAAAATTCTTTTCCCAAAGTGATTGGCGCCACCTGCGACTGGCCATTGGTCTGGCGTGGCGCGGCTACGGCGCGACGTCGCCGAATCCCATGGTGGGCGCGGTGCTGGTGAAAAGCGGCAAAATCATCGGGCGCGGCTGGCACCGGCGCGCGGGCGGGCCGCACGCGGAAATCGAGGCGCTCCGCGATGCGCAAAACCGCGGTCATAGCCCGCGCCGCTCGACGCTTTACGTGACGCTCGAACCGTGCTGCACGCGAGGACGCACCCCGCCCTGCACCGAAGCCATCAAAGCCGCCGGAATCAGGCGCGTCGTTATTGGCGCGACCGATCCCAACCCAAAACATTCCGGCCGGGCTTTCAAAATCTTGAAACGGGCTGGTGTCACCGTAACGCGGTGGGGCGAGGCTACTGACGAGCCGCGGCCCGGCTCGCGGGGACGCTCGCCCCACCAAATTCTGGCTGATGAATGCCAGCGGCTCAACGAGGTGTTTAATCACTGGATTGTTCACCGCACACCGTTCGTCACGGTGAAGGCGGCGATGACGATGGATGGCAAAATTGCCACCGCAACAGGCGAATCGAAATGGATTACCGGCGAAGTGGCGCGGGCTTGCGCCATGAAGTTGCGCCAGGGAGCGGATGCGGTTCTGGTCGGGATTAATACGATTCTGGCGGACGATCCGAGCCTGACGGCCAGGACGAGGATGGAAGATGGAAGATGGAAGATGGCAAAACCGATTCGGAGAATCATTCTGGATTCGATGGCGCGAACGCCTTTGAAGGCGAAAGTGGCAAACGACAGGTTTGCCGCGCTGACAACCATTGTCGCGAGCAAATCCGCACCGAAGAATCGTGTGGCGGCCCTGGCCAGACGAGTGAATGTATTGGTCGCGCCAATACAAAAGGTGGGGCGAGCGTCCCCGCGAGCCGGCCTCGGCGTGGCGAAGCGAAGCGGAGACGGCTCGTCAGTAGCCTCGCCCCACCAACATGTTAAACTGCCCTGGCTGCTGAAAAAACTCGGTGCCCAAAACGTCACGAATCTGCTGGTCGAAGGCGGTGGCGAGGTGAACGCGTCGTTCCTGCTCGGTGGTTTGGCCCAGCGCGTCGCGTTTTTCTACGCGCCGAAAATTTTGGGCGGGCGCGATTCGCGAAAAGCCGTTGCGGGAGAGGGCGCCCGGAGTCTGGCGGAGGTGATTCGACTTCGCGACGTTGAATGGAAGCGGATCGGGCCGGATTTGTTGCTGACGGCGCGGGTCATTCCGTAGCGGCACCCCGGCAGAGTGCCGTCATTTTGAATCAAGTTTGCGGCGCTCTTCCGAGACGCCGCTACGAATCAAAGGCGGCTCGACAGGGTCTCGCGGCGGGCTTAACTTTTCCAAAATGTTCACAGGCATTGTCGAAGAAGCCGGAACCGTCGAGCGCATCCAGCCGGCGGCGAGATCCATTGAACTGACTGTGCGCGCCGGCGTGACCGGCTGCGGCTTGAAGCCGGGCGGCAGCCTGGCGGTGAATGGCTGTTGTCTGACGGCGGTAAAAGTGGCCACATGCGGAAAATTCAAGCTTGCGCAATTTGATCTGCTTCAGGAAACGTGGCGGCGCACCAACCTGCAATTTGCCAAACCCGGTTCGCTGGTGAATCTGGAGCGGCCGTTGCGCGCGGACGGCGAATTCGGCGGACATTTTGTTACCGGCCACATTGACGGCGTGGGCAAAATCATCCGCTGGGAACGCGCGGGACAGGACCACGTGCTCGACATCGCTGCGCCGGCGGAGGTGATGCGTTACATGGTTTTCAAGGGCTCGGTGGCGGTGGACGGCATCAGCCTCACCGTCGCAGGCGTGAACAAAAAAGGCTTTCGCATCTGGATCATACCGCACACCTACGCAATCACTGCCCTGCGTGAACGAAAAGTCGGGGACGCGGTGAACCTGGAGGCCGACCTGCTGGGCAAATACGCTGAGAAATTTCTGGCGGCGCGGGGCGGGTGTTGACTGGGGCGGGCTGAAGATTGCCGCCCGGGTTGTTTGTGGCGGAAGAAAGTGCGATGTTGACCGGACAGCCTTCCCGGCAAAGTGAAGATGCGCAAGACTGACACAATGAAAGCAGCAAAAACGGACCCGGCTTCAAAGCCCCTGTCGTCCGTGGTCCAGCGCCCGGAAAAGGGCGGAGCGCTGGCCGACCTGCTGGACCGCCATACAAGTGTGGGCGTGCTTTGGAAACCAGAGGATGGCCGGGTTCGCTGCGTGGCGTGCGGCCACCGGTGCTTGATCGCGCCGGGTCGGCGCGGGATTTGCAAGGTGCGCTTCAATGACGGCGGCCAACTGCATGTGCCGTTTGGCTACACCGCCGGCGTGGCTTGTGATCCGGTGGAGAAAAAGCCGTTCTTCCATGTGCATCCCGGCAGCGACGCGCTGACTTTTGGCATGTTGGGCTGCGATTTTCATTGTTCGTATTGCCAGAACTGGGTGACGAGCCAGGCGCTGCGCGACGAAGTGGCATCTGCTCCTCTCCAGACCGTCACCCCGGAAGAACTGGTGCATGCGGCCCAACGGCACGGCGCACGCCTGGTGGTGTCCAGCTACAACGAGCCGCTCATCACCGCCGAATGGGCCGTGTCCATCTTCCAGCCGGCCAAGGCGCAGGGCCTGATGTGCGCTTTTGTTTCCAATGGCAACGCGACGCCGGAAGCACTCGATTTTCTCCAGCCGTGGATCGTGGCCTACAAGGTGGACTTGAAGGGCTTTGATGACCGCCGCTACCGGACGCTCGGCGGCACGCTCGACCACGTGACCGAAACCATCAAAATGATCCATCAACGCGGCATCTGGCTGGAGGTGGTGACCCTCGTCGTGCCGGGTTTCAACGACGACCCGAAGGAACTTCGGGACATCGCCCGGTTTCTCGTTTCGGTGGGCCGCGACATTCCGTGGCACGTCACCGCATTCCATCCGGATTACAAAATGACCAGCCCGCGTTCGACGAAGGCCGACGACTTGCTGCACGCGGCAGAGATTGGAACCGAAGCCGGGTTGCGCTTCGTTTATGCCGGCAATGCGCCCGGCCGGGTGGGCGAATGGGAAAACACGCGCTGCCCCGGTTGCGGTGAAACCCTGATTGCCCGCTGCGGCTACTCGATCCAGGAATACAAAATCACTTCTCACGGCACGTGTCCGCGCTGCGACGAGATTATTCCCGGCCTCTGGCCAACGGACGGCGCGCAAGGCGTCCGCACCGGTGACGGCCTGGCCGCTTACTATCGCCGCCGGCCACGCCGGGTGGACCTGAAATGAAAATACGCGCTCGATATAAGCCCGCAGCGGAAGCTCCGGCGGTGCGGCGGCCGGCGGTGGCGGGACAATTTTATCCGGAGAACCCGGAAGAACTACGAACGATGGTAAACGGTTTTCTGGCGGCCGCAAAAACAGTCTCTGACAAAATTCCGAAAGCCATCATCGCGCCTCATGCCGGCTACCAATATTCCGGGCCAATCGCCGGCTCGGCCTACGCCTGCCTGGCCCGCGGGTACGGTCTGCTCAAACGCGTGGTGCTGCTGGGTCCGTCGCACTTCGTGGCTTTTCCCGGATTGGCGGCCAGCAGCGCGTCGGTTTTCCAGTCGCCGCTGGGTCCCATTTCCGTGGATGAGGGGGCGCTGGCCCGGATCCGCGCGTTGCCGCTGGTAACGACGCTGGACGCCGCGCACCAGCGCGAACACAGCCTGGAGGTGCATCTGCCGTTTCTGCAGATCGCGCTGGGCGAATTCAAACTGATCCCGCTGGTTGTGGGCGACGCCGCGCCGAATGAGGTCGGAGCGGTGTTGAACGAACTTTGGGGCGGCCGGGAAACCTGCATCGTCGTCAGCTCGGACCTGAGCCACTATCACGATTATCAGACGGCGCAACAAATGGACCGCGAGACGGCCCGCGCCATCGAGTCGTTGAACTGGGAGCAACTCAACGCCGATCAGGCCTGCGGTTGCCAGCCGATTTGCGGACTCCTACGGGTGGCGAAGGAGCGTGGCCTGCGGTGCCGCACCGTGGATTTGCGGAACTCTGGCGACACTTCGGGCGGGCGCGGCCGTGTGGTAGGCTATGGCGCCTTCGTCTTCACGGAAAACTAATCCGGCTGCAAGCTTGCTATTTCCGCGATCGGTTGAAGAGTTTGAACTCTTTCTTCTTCTTCAAACCAGATGCGTAGGATTTCAACAAATAATTCAATGCGTCGGCGATTTTGGCTCAAATACCCCAGATATAGTGTCAACGTGCGTGTACCCGCTGCTGAACCAGCTCAAAATGCCATGTTGACTTCGTCCGAAAGTTTGATATTTTTTTCGCTCCTTTGCCCGGGTTTTAGATGAAAACATATTTACCCAAAGTGAATTTGGACCAGCGCAAGTGGCACGTGATTGATGCCGACGGCGCGGTGCTCGGCCGGCTGGCCGTGCAGGTTGCCGACATTTTACGCGGCAAAAACAAGCCCGTCTTCACGCCGCACCTCGATGCCGGAGATTTTGTCGTTGTCATCAACGCCGAAAAAGTCCGCGTCACCGGCAAGAAGGAAACGGCCAAGGCTTACATGACCTATTCCGGCTGGAAAGGCGGGGAGAAATACACCACGGTCGCCCAAGTGCGTGCCAGGCATCCGGAAAAACTCATCCTGCACGCGGTCAAAGGCATGATTCCGAAAAACCGGCTCGGCAGCCAGTTGTTGACCAAGTTGAAAGTTTTTAAAGGTCCGAAACATCCACACGCCGCCCAGAAGCCTGAACCGCTCAAAGCCGCGGCTTGATTCTCCCAACCCTCAACCCTCAACTGACAGATGGCTGAAACCAAAATTCCCGAATACCTCGGCACGGGACGGCGCAAGACCGCCATCGCGCGGGTCCGGCTCGCGTCCGGCAATGGCAAAATCACCGTCAACGGACGCCAGTTTGAAAATTACTTCACGCTTGAAACGCAACGCGTAACCGCGACGCAGCCGCTGGCCGTCACCGGCACGGCGGAAAAGTTCGACGCGCGCATCAACGTCAGCGGCGGCGGACCGAACGGCCAGGCCGGCGCGGTGCGGCACGGTATCGCCCGGGCATTGTTGCAATTCGACGCGAACCTGCGGGGCGCGTTGAAGGCCGAAGGCTTGTTGACGCGCGATTCGCGCATGAAAGAGCGCAAAAAATACGGCCAGCCGGGGGCGCGCAAACGGTTCCAATACTCGAAACGTTGATCGCGCTGGAAATTTCCAAGCCCCGCTGGTTCAATCCGGCGGGGTTTTTTGCTTTGGGAGGGACGGCGTGTCGCCGTCCTTGGAAGAAAATTTGGGTCGCCGACACGGCGCCCCTCCCGGTAAGATTTGAAATATGAACTTAAAGAGAGTCGCCATCATCGGCGCGTCCGGTTACTCCGGCGAGGAACTCGTCCGGTTGCTGCTGAACCATCCCCACGTGGAATTGGTGGCCGCGACCTCGCGCCAAAACTCCGGGCAAACGCTCGCGCAGGTGTTCCCCAAATTTGCGAGCCACTCGCACGCAAAAACGTTGTGTTTCACCCAGCCGAACGCCGGGCTGCTCGCGAAGCAGGCCGACGTGGTGTTTCTCGCGTTGCCGCATGGCGTCGCCGCCGAATTTGCCGTGCCGCTGCTCAATGCGGGCTGCATCGTGATTGACCTCAGCGCCGATTTCCGGCTCAAGAGTGCCGGGGTTTACCGCGAATTTTACGCGCACGACCATCCCGCGCCGGATTTGCTGGGGAAATCGGTTTATGGTTTGCCGGAAATCTACCGCGAGGAAATCAAGAAATCATTGCTCATTGCATCACCGGGCTGTTACCCGACGAGCATTCTGCTGCCGGCGATGCCGTTGCTGCAGGCGGAGTTGATCAAGCCGGCCGGCATCATCGCCGACTCATTGAGCGGCGTGAGCGGTGCGGGCCGCAAGGCCGAGCTGGATTACCTGTTTTGCGAATGCAACGAAAGTGCGCGGCCTTACGGCCTGCCCAAGCACCGGCATTTGTCGGAAATCGAGGAACAACTTTCACTCGCCGCCGGAACCAAGGTCATTATCCAGTTCACGCCGCATGTAATCCCGGTGAACCGGGGCATTTTGACGACACTCTATCTCACGCCGGAAAAGCCCTTTTCCACTGCGGCGGAAATGAGTGCGCTGAACGAAAGGATTTTGGCGTGTTACACGGAGGCTTACGGCGGCGAACCGTTCGTGCATTTGCTCGAAGGCAAGGCGCTGCCCGACACCAAAAATGTCGCCGGCACCAACGTCATCGAAATCGCGTGGCGGCTCGATCCGCGCACGGGCCGGCTCATCGTGATGAGCGCCGAGGACAATCTGATCAAGGGCGCGAGCGGCCAGGCCATCCAAAGCATGAATCTGGTCTGCGGTTTTCCGGAAACGGCGGGATTGGTTTGAATCTGGTAGGGCCGCGTTGCTGCGCGGCTCCAATTTGGGACGAACAGCAGCTCGTCGCTATCGTGGATGAAGTTTACCAATGTCCAAACCTGTTTCGCCAACCGCCGAGTGGAACGCGGCTGATTACGCCGCGAATTCCACCGTGCAACAAACCTGGGCGCGCGAACTCATCGCGCAACTTGGTCTGCACGGCGATGAGCGTGTTCTCGATGTCGGCTGCGGCGACGGCAAGGTGACGGCGGAAATCGCGCGGGCCGTGCCGCGCGGTTCGGTCACCGGCGTTGATGCTTCGCCGCAAATGATTGATTTTGCGCGAAAAACATTCCCGCCGGGCGCCATTCCCAATCTGGGATTTCAGGTCATGGACGCGCGCCAGGTCCGGTTCGCCCAAAAGTTCGACATCATTTTTTCCAACGCGGCGTTGCACTGGATGGACGATCACCGGGCATTTTTGCGGGGTGCAGCCTCGGTTTTGCGTCCGGGTGGGCGTCTCATCGTTTCCTGCGGCGGCAAAGGCAACGCGCACGACGTGTTTGTTGCGTTGCGCTCCGAGATGCGGCTTAAACGCTGGCGCGAATTCTTCCGCCGGCTTGAAGCGCCGTATTTTTTTTACAGCCCGGCGGATTACGAAAAATGGCTGCCGCGGTTCGGCTTCAAATCGCGCGGCGTCAGGCTGTCGCCCAAGGACGCGGTTTACGACGGGCGCGACCGCTTTGCGGCATGGTTTCGCACCACCTGGCTGCCTTACACCCAGCGCGTGCCGGAAAATTTGCGAGAGGAATTCATCGGCGCCGTCACGGACCGTTATGTGGCCAAACATCCGCCGGATGACGCCGGGCGCATCCATGTCCGCATGGTGCGGCTGGAAATTGACGCGGTGAAAATGTAACCACGAAATACACGAACCACACGAAAGGTTGTAGTGTCGGCGCTGTGCGCCAATAAAATCGAGCCACAGGCTCGACGCTACACTGAATTTTGCGCGCTCTGAACTGTCTGTTTTTCGTGTCATTTCGTGTGTTTCGTGGTTCAATCAATCTTTGAAAATGAAAACGCAGTTCAAAACAATTTTAGGTTCCGTCATCGCGCCCAAAGGCTTCCTCGCCAGTGGCGTATTTTGCGACATCAAACGCCTCGGCACCGGCAAAGGCTCGAACAAGGGGCAAAAACGCGATCTCGCGCTGATTGTGTCCGAGGCGCCGGCGACGGTTGCCGGCATGTTCACGACGAATCAGGTCTGCGCCGCGCCGGTGAAGGTTTGTGTTGAGCGCGTCAGGAAAGGAACCGCCCGGGCCATCGTCGTCAATTCCAGCAACGCCAACGCCTGCACCGGCAAACAAGGATTGAAGGACGCGCGCAAAATGACGGGAATCGCCGCAAAGGCAATTCCCTGGGAGGGACGGCATGTTGCCGTCCCCAAAATCAGGGACAGCGGCACGCTGTTCCTCCCAAAGATTCCCGCGGAACACGTCTTGGTTGCTTCAACTGGACGTATCGGCGTCACGCTGCCGATGGGAAACGTCAAACGCGGAATTCTGGAGGCCGCAAAGCTGCTTGGAAATTCATCGCGTCACGCGGTCCACGCCGTCGAAGCCATCATGACCAGCGACACGCGGCCCAAGCAAATCGCGGTTGAGTTCAAACTGGGCGGTAAGACCGTCCGCATGGGCGGCATTTGCAAGGGCGCGGGCATGATTCAGCCCGGCATGAGCACCAACGGCCAGCGGCCCGCTGCGCTGCCGCTGCACGCGACGATGCTTTGTTTCATTACAACGGATGTTGCGGTTGAAGCCGGAGTGCTTCAAGCCGCCTTGCAGGAGGCTGTTGCGCAAAGTTTCAATCGCATCACCGTGGATGGCGATATGAGCACGAATGATACGGTTTTGGTTTTGGCGAATGGTTTGGCAGGAAATCCGATTTTGAAAGGTGGGGCGAGAGTCCTCTCGAGTCCTAAAATCAAAACGTCGGGGTTCAACGGGGTCTCGCCCCACCATGATTTCAAAATTTTCAAGGCGGCTCTCAATCACGTCTGCCTGGAACTTGCCAAAATGATCGTGCGTGATGGTGAGGGCGTGCATCGCGTCGTGACGGTGCGCGTGTACGGGGCAAAGACGGCGGCGGACGCCGATGCCGCGGCGCGCGCGGTCGCCAACAGTCCGCTGGTTAAAACCAGCTGGCATGGCGGCGACCCGAACTGGGGCCGCATCATTGACGCGCTTGGTTATTCGCCGGCGAAAATCGTCGAGGAAAAGGTGGACATCGGTTACAACTCCGCCTTCGCGTCCGATGCTTCGGCGCGACGAGGCGGCAGGGGGAAAATTCTTTGGGGCCTCAAACATGGCCAGCCAACGAGAGCGACGTTCAAACAACTTTGTGCCGTCGTTGCGCCGAAGGAATTTGATCTGCATATCAACCTGAATCTCGGCGTGGCCAGCGCGGTGATTTACGCCGCCGATTTGACGGAAGCATACGTGGATTTCAACAAGGGCGACGTGGGCGATCCGGGTTCGCTTGGCGGTTAAATTATTTCGGAGGGACGAGCTCCGCGAGTCCCTGGCTGATACCATTTTCCGATAATATAGCATGCGTTTTGAATTCCATGAATAGTCGTTGGTCAGCCATCGTCGCAGCATCCCTGGTGGCTTTTGCCAGCCTTGTGATAGCGTGGCAGTTTAGGCATTACGATGATGTGCGGGAGCCATATCCGTCCCTGGCGCAGTCCATTCTTCGAGGGAAACAATTGGCGAAGATTTCTGGTATTTTGGATAGAGACGGCGAAAGGATTTCAGCTTCTGAAGCAGATCGACGCATCGATTTAATGCTGCCAAAAGATGTGCGTATTTTCATGACGGACATGACTGGCCCTACCAATTACAGCCGGATTATGTATTATTATTACACGACCTATTACTTGTTTCCGCGTGAGGTGGGAACGAGCCTGGATCATATAACCCGATTAACCAAGGATGGCTTTCTCGGCAGGACATCCGAGTCCGATCAGGAAATTCTCACCAACGGATTCGATGTAAGAGTAGATATCAGCCCTGATGAAGTTTTGCGAGTGACAGCGCTCAGAAATTTTGCCGTCAAAGAACCAGCCAACCCGGATTGGTTTGACTCCTATTTTGACCTGATTATCGCGTTCCTGCTTCCTTTGCTGACAACCTTGGCGGGGATGTGGCTGTTCCGCTTTTTGTTCCCCACCTTGGGCGGGCGGATGCCGCTGGTGGAACAACTGGCGTATGGTCTGGGTCTGGGAATGATGGCCGTGGCAGCACTGACACTGGGCGTCAAATTGTATGGTTTTTCAGGGCGAGGCTTGATTCTCTCTGTAACCGCACTGGGCGGCATCGCGGAAATGTGGCGCAACCGCAAAGCCTATTTGACTGGGATTGTTGCCGGTTACTGGAGGATAATTCGCCGCCCTGTCGCCATTGCGCTTTTTGTGGCTGGATTGCTGGTATTTTTGATTCTCTTCCGTCTGGCCGGGTTGCAGGGGATTGTAGATTACGACTCGGTCATGGCGTGGTTGCTCAAGGCGAAGATAATCCACCTCTACACCGGGAGCGAGATGGTGCAATGGTTTTCCAACCCGCGCCTGGCGCATGCGCATCTGGATTATCCGACGCTCGTGCCTTCGCTGCATGCAGCCACGTTTGACTCGCTCGGGCATGTGGATGAATTTGTGACCAAGTTCTGGCCCACCTGGATACTACTGTTTCTTCTGGTCGCCCTGGCCTCGCTGAACCGTGCCGGAAAAAGCTGGTTCCATGCCCCGCATTTCGCCCTCCTGGGTCTGCTGTTATTGCCGGACACCCAGAAATATGTCCAATACGAAGGCGGCACCTTGCCAATGATTTTTTTCACCGTCATGGGTTTCGTGCAATGCGCTTTCTGGCTGGTGGGAAAAGACCGCGCCCGGCTCGGTCTTGGGCTGACGCTTTTGTTTGGGGCGGCCATGTCAAAGTTTGAGGGCTTCATATTTCTGGCACTGCTGGGAAGCTGGCTGCTGCTGCCTTCGGCCCGGCCCTCATTGAAACCGTCACCATGCGTCTGGCGGATGTTGGTGTTCTGTTTTCTGGCGGCCTTGCCCTTCGTCTGTTTGCGCGTCCGGATACCTGTTTTGCACTTCGAGTCGGGCTGGGCGGGTTACGCCCTGCACAATCCCGGCACCACGCTTTCAAACTGTCCGTGGATTTTCATGATTCTGCTCGCCCGATTGTTTGTAAGCTCTGACTTCGCAAACTGGAGTGATGAAGGCGGACAACTTCACTGGGTCGGCCGATGGGATGGCTTTTCATCGTTGTATAATCCTTCGACACTCGGACTGGCATGGTTGTGCCTGTTGCTGACGGTGGCGCTTTGGTTTGCCATTCCCACCCGGCGCCGGGTCATTGTCTGGATCCTCGCGATGCTGATCGGCGCCTTGGCCGCGTTCAGCGTGGTTTTTGCCAGCTTGTTCAACGTCACCAATCTGGTCTTGGTGATCGGTTATACCAAGGATCACATTGCCGGACGATATCTTCTTCCAGTGCTGTTGGCCTGGTTCGCCACGACATTAACCATGTTTTTTGCAGATCTGCCTTCGTTTGCATCAACTCCAGGCACAGGGACGGCTGTCCCTTACCCACCGGCATCTGTCGGTTCTCCCGTTGGTGGGGAAGCCGGCCTAGAGACGTTGAAAAAATAGCGCGGATGTCCGGGCGAGTTGTAGCCGCGGACGTCAGTCTGCGCTCATCAGAAGGAGTTTGCGCCGACTGATGTCGGCGGCTACTACGTTTTTCGTCTTTACAGTGCTCCGGTCTGCGCAAAACTCTTTTAATCAGCATGCGTTTTGGATTCCATGAATAGCCGTTGGGCAGCCATTGTTGCGGCATCCCTGGTGGCTTTTACCAGCCTCGTGATAGCGTGGCAGTTTCAACACTATAACGGAAAAGGATCAGAGGGACCATTGTCATCCGTCGCCCAGTCCTACATCCGAGGAAGACAATTGGCGAAGATTTCTGATATTTCGGAAAGAGACAATAAAATCAGTTCAGCTTCCGGAGCAGATCGACACATTGATTTAGTGCTGCCAAAAGATGCGCGTATTTTCATGACGGACATGACCGGACCCACCAACTTGAGCAGGATGGGATATTATTATTGGGCGACCTATCACTTCTTTCCCCGGGAGATTGGGACGAGCCTGGATCATATCACCCGATTAACCAAGGACGGCTTTCTCGGCAAGACATCTGAGTCCGATCAGGAAATTCTTTCCAACGGATTCGATGTAAGAATGAATATTACATCTGACGCTGTGACTGCCAGATCGCTTCACGATCTTTCCCTCAGAGACCCGGTCAATCCGGATTGGTTTGACTCCGATTTCGATCTGGTCATTGCTATTCTACTTCCCTTGTTGACGGCGTTGGCGGGGCTGTGGCTGTTTCGTTTCTTGTTTTCCACTCTGAGCGAGCGGATGCCGCTGCTGGAACAACTGGCGTATGGTCTGGGCTTGGGAATGATGGCGGTGGCAGCGGTGACACTGGGCGTCAAGCTCTGCGGTTTCCACGGGCGGGGGCTGATTCTCATGGCAACTGCCGTTGGGGCAATTGCGGAAATGTGGCGCAATCGCAAAGCCTATTTGACCGGGATTGTTGCCGGTTACTGGAGGATGGTTCGCAGTCCCGTTGCCGTTGCGCTTTTTGTGGCTGGATTGCTGGTGTTCCTGATTCTCTTCCGTCTGGCCGGGTTGCAGGGGATTGTCGAATACGACTCGGTCATGGCGTGGATGCTCAAGGCAAAGATCATCCACCTCTACACCGGAAACGAGATAGTGCAATGGTTTTCCAATCCGCGTCTGGCGCATGCGCATCTCGACTATCCGACGCTCGTGCCTTCGCTGCATGCGGCCACGTTTGACTCGCTCGGGCATGTGGATGAGTTTGTCACCAAGTTCTGGCCCACTTGGATGCTGTTATTTCTCCTGGCCGCACTGGCCTCAATGAATCAGGGCGGAAAAAGACTGTTTCACGCTCCGAATTTCGCCCTCCTGGGTCTGCTGTTATTGCCGGACACTCAGAAATATGTCCAATACGAAGGCGGCACCCTGCCAATGATTTTGTTCACCGTCATGGGTTTCGTGCAATGCGCTTTCTGGCTGGTGGGAAAAGACCGCGCCCGGCTCGGCCTCGGGCTGACATTGTTGTTTGGGGGAGCCATGGCAAAGTTCGAAGGTTTCATATTTCTGGCACTGGTGGGAAGCTGGCTGCTATGGCCTTCGGCCCGACCCTCATTGAACCCGTCGCCACGCCTCTGGCGGATGTTGGCGTTCTGTTTTCTGGCGGCCTTGCCCTTCGTCTGTTTGCGCGTCCAGATACCTGTTTTGCACTTCGAGTCGGGTTGGGCGGGTTACGCCCTGCACAATCCCGGCACCACGCTTTCAAACTGTCCGTGGATTTTCATGATTCTGCTCACCCGATTGTTTGTGAACCCTGACTTCGCAAACTGGAGTGGAGAAAGCGGACGGCTCCACTGGATCGGCCGATGGGATGGCTTTTCATCATTGTATAATCATTCGACACTTGGTTTGGCATGGCTGTGCCTGTTGCTGACGGTTGCACTCTGGTTTGCCCTTCCCGTCCGGCGCCGGGTCGTTGTCTGGATGCTGGCGATGCTGATCGGGGCCTTGACCGCGTTCAGCATGGTTTTTGCCAGCTTGTTCAACGTCACCAATCTGGTCTTGGTGATCGGCTATACCGAAGATCACGCCAGACGATACCTTCTTCCGGTGCTATTTGCCTGGTTTGCCACGACATTAACCATGTTTTTTGCGGACCTGCCTTCGTTTGCATCAACTCCAGGCACAGGGATGACTGTCCCTTACCCACCGGCATCTGTCGGTTCCCCCGTTGGTGGGGAAGCCGGCTTGAAGACGTTGAAAAAATAGCGCGGATGTCTGGGCGATTTGTAGCCGCGGACGTCAGTTCGCGCTCATCAGAAGGAGTTTGCGCCGACGGATGTCGGCGTCTACTGCGTTTTTCGTCTTTACAGTGCTCCGGTCTGCGCAAAACTCTTTTAATCAGCATGCGTTTTGAATTTCATGAATAGTCGTTGGGCAACCGTCATCGCAGCATCCCTGGTGGCTTTTGCCAGCCTTGTGATAGCGTGGCAGATTCGGCATTACAACGACGTGCAGGACCCGTATCCGTCCCTGGCGAGGTCTATTCTGCGAGGGGAACAATTGGCGGTGATTTCTGATATTTCGGAAAGAGACAGCCAAATCACTTCAGAATCCGGAAGAGATCGACACATTGATTTGGTGCTGCCAAAAGATGCGCGTATTTTCATGACGGATATGATCGGCCCCACCAACTACGGCAAGACTGGGTATTATTTTTGGACGACCTATTACCTCTTTCCCCGTGAGGTTGGGACGAGCTTGGATCATATAACCCGATTAACCAAGGACGGCTTTCTTGGCAAGACATCTGAATCCGATCAGGAAATTCTCACCAACGGATTCGATGTAAGAATGGATATTATATCTGACATTGTGACTTCCAAAGGGCTTCGCAATCTTTCCATCAGAGACCCGGTCAATCCGGATTGGTTTGACTCCGATTTCGATCTTGTCATTGCATTTCTACTTCCTTTGTTGACCACCCTGGCGGGGATGTGGCTGTTCCGTTTTTTATTTCCCTCCCTGAATATGCAGATGCCGCTGCTCGAACAACTGGCGTGTGGTCTGGGACTAGGGATGATGGCCGTGGCAGCACTGACACTGGGCGTCAAGCTCTGCGGTTTTCACGGACAGGTGCTGATTCTCGTGGCAACCGCCGTTGGGGCAATTGCGGATATATGGCGCGACCGCAAGGTGCTGTTAACAAAGATTGTTGACAGCTACTGGAAGCTGGTTCGCAGTCCCATTACGGCCATCTTCGTGATAACCGGGTTGCTTGTATTTCTGATTCTATTCCGCATCGCCGGGCTGCAGGGGCTTGTCGACGGCGACGCGATGAGGTGGATGCTCAAGGCGAAGATAATCCACCTCTACACCGGAAACGAGATGGTGCAATGGTTTTCCAACCCGCGTCTGGCATATGCGCATCTGGACTATCCCACGCTCGTGCCCTCACTGCATTCGGCCACGTATGACTCGCTCGGTCATGTGGATGAGTTTGTCACCAAGTTCTGGCCCACCTGGATGCTGTTTTTCCTCATGGCCGCCCTAGCCTCCCTGAACCGTGCCGGGAACAATTGGCGGCATATCGCGTCATTCGCTCTCCTGGGTTTGTTGCTTTTGCCGGCCACCCAAGAGTACGTTCAGTGTGAAGGCAGCACCCTGCCGATGATCTTCTTCACCGTGCTGGGCTTCGTGCAATGTGCTTTCTGGCTGGTGGGAAAAGACCGCGCCCGGCTTGGGCTGGGTCTGACACTGTTATTTGGTGGAGCCATGACACATTTCGAGGGGTTTATTTTTCTGGCGTTGGTGGGAGGCTGGATTCTGCTTCTGCCTTCGGCGCGGCCTTCGTTGAAGCTGTCGCCGCCCTTCTGGCGGATACTGGCGTTCTGGGTTTTGGCGATCCTGCCCTTCGCCTGCTTGCGCATCCAGATACCTTCCTTGGACCACCAGTCTGCTTGGGCTGGTTACGCCCTGCACAATCCCGGCATCACGCTTTTACACTGGCCCGTTATCGTTATGATACTGTTGACCCGATTGTTTTTAAGCCCCGACTTTGCCAGCTGGAGTGGTGAAGGCGGACAAGTTCATTGGATTGGCAAATGGGACGGGCTTTCATCCTTGTATAATCATTCAACACTGGGTTTGACATGGCTTTGTTTTTTGTTGACGGTTGTGCTTTGGTTTGCCGTTCCCGTCCGGCGTCGAGTCATCGTTTGGATACTGGCGATGTTTATCGGCGCCACGGCTGCGCTCAGCGGGGTTTTTACCAGCTTTATCACTGTTGACGGGCTCAGTGAGGCGATCAACTTAACCAAAGACCTAACCGGTGGACGATATGTTTTACCAGTGTTGCTGGCGTGGTTCGCCACAATCATGACCATGTTTTTTGCCGAGTCGCCTTCGGCCACCACTCCTGACCGGAGCCACCCTGCGTTGAAACACGGTTACTGGTTAGTAATTGGCGCGCTTTTGATCTTGGCTTTGGGAATATTTGTCTTGCCGAAAAATGAATCTTCTTTGCCGGAGAATCTGTTGCAAAGTGCAGCGGCTACAAATTCCCTGAACGGTTCCGAAACCAACTCGCCCGAAAATCCCGAGTT